>Ga0075443_10000471_pt1 | contig 16987 bp, 18 predicted proteins | sample CoawatmetaG00DNA_3_FD_71583 | JGI IMG/M metagenome (GOLD analysis project Ga0075443, IMG submission 71583) | Marine microbial communities from the West Antarctic Peninsula - Coastal water metaG006-DNA | ecosystem: Environmental > Aquatic > Marine > Coastal | place: Atlantic Ocean: West... | reverse complement strand
TACCTAACATTGATTTAGATACAATAAATACAGTGGCTGGGAATATAGGGAATTTAGTATAGCATGAAGAGATACGTCAATACAATTATTAGAAAGAAAGATCAAAACAATGAGTATGGAGAGAGAGTCGGAACAGTGAATGCTTACAGAACCACTCTATACGCTCCGGTCCAAGAATCAAACAATGATGTTTTTGTCGTGACACAGGAGGGTGACCGTTTAGATCAATTAGCGTTTCTGTACTATGGAGATCAATCATATTGGTGGTTCATAGCAAGAACAAACAATTTAGTTACTATGAATGTACCTGCAGGGACATCCTTGAGGATACCACCTGATCCTGCAGGAGCAACCGATCTATAATAAATGAGTGATCCAAAAAAGTTTTTAGGTAATACCAATCTAGACGGTTTTGATTTACCCCAAGACGTCAAGATGAAACTATATGCTCGACAGGTTTTAGCTGGAGGCACCACACCTCCAAATCAACCACTAAGTTTTAATTTTGATGTGGGCGATATACCCAACCCAACTATAAATGAAGTCTTAGGTGGAGAGGGACATGGATACGGAGGTGCAGCGGATTTATCCTCAAGAGTACCAATGGCACGTTTATGGACCGCTGTTCAGGTAGTCCAACAAGACGACTCCAACGACAATCCATCCACTGATTATCCGGATAACAAATTTCCATCAGAAGACAAAAGAATTGAAGCAGAGCAGGCTGGTATGTCATATGTGAGAAAGACAGACGATCAAGGAAGAGAAAGAATCTACGAACGACCAATAACGGAAGTAACACAGATAACAAAACCTAAAGTGTATATGCTAGGTAATAACGTTGAGAATACGTTAGATTCAAAGATAATATATTCTACCGAGCAACAACTCGATAGCACAGGCATATTTCCTGATCCCAAAATGTCTCAGAAGAATCCAAATGAATTCTTTTCACCTCCAGCAGGTTTGACATCAGTCACCATTAACTCACGTAGCATCACTGGTACTCTGGCGTCTCAGTATGAAGCTGTGGTGAGATTTTCTGTACATAATATTCATGACTTCACTAACATTTATTCAAGATATATTCTGAGAAACGGAGCTACAGTTGTCATAGATGCTGGATGGGATACCAGTTTGCTATACAATCCAGATATCATTATAGATGAATCTGCAGTCAAGGGACTGGGTAGAGGAGATACTATGTTCGATGCCTTGTATGGTAAAAAGGGCTTTGTGACTACATCCGGGGGCGATCTATTGACGATCGTGGGTACGGTTGGAAATTTTAGTGCTGAGTTTAGACCAGATGGTTCATTTGATTGTAGCATAAACGTATATGGAAGAAATGTTGGTTTAGTAGAAAGATCTTTTGATTCATCATCACCCACAGACCCATCAGAGGGTCAAGCCAGTAATGAAAGTAATCTCTTTGTGAAAAAAATCCACGATAGAATTCTTCAAACAATTAAAGGTAATCACAAAAATCAAGTAGGAAACATAGATTCTCTCAACTCTTCCAAAGCAAAAAAATATGTGATAGAAGACTTTGGTCCTACGATACAATCTCCTACTGGTGTAGTACCTTTTGAAAAAGATAATACACCTCCAAAAACCAAGGAGTCTATTGCAACAACTGGAATTTATATCAATACAACAGATCCTCACAAGTCTCTAGATTTTTCAAACACATTTATTACCGTTCAGGTAATGGAAGAAATTTTGAGTGAAATTAGCGGAACGGGAAATACAGATAGTCCACTTTTCAAAACTACAAACGAATATACTCAAGTAACTGATGGGTTGTATGATCAACAAACATCATACCAACCGGATGATACTAACAAACTTCATATTATATATCCCGAGGATTGGGGTATGATTATTGGCTCGGAGCCACCACCATCACCAATAACAGAATTTAATTTTGCAGAAATAGATCCAGGAGAAGAATCTAGTGTATGGGATACAATACAAAGTAGAATACCCACCGGTGTCATAAAGATCAAGACAACTAGTGGAATAACAGACAATCTAAAAGCCAGAACGAATACAGTGAGTATCATGGGAAGAGATGGAAGAACACCACTTTATATAGAATTTGTTGACGGTGGTAACATTCTTGGAGAACTTCAAGGTGGAGGTGAGTATGCAGTGAGAGAGTACATCCCGGGACTAGGTGGCAAGAGTGGTCACTTCAAGATTGATTATCCATGGCCAGAAAAAGCCACTACGGACCTCAGTGCATTCAAACTATTGGATCAGCTCCCTGGACCATATGATATACCAATGGTTAGATTATCATTTACCATTGATCTAGCTCTTTCGGACCAAGCCATTAATGCTCAACAACAACAATACGCTTGGATAGATGAGAATACAAATAACAGTATATATCTCCACACCGTGGGTAATGAATACGTAGGAGGAATTCCAAATCGTTTTGATATAGGTTTTTTTGATGAACGATTGGGTGAAGGAACGACTGTTTTTTTAGAGGCTACTGTAGGTGAAAATCTGTTAGCTCAGTCAGGTAAGGCACCTCAAACAGATGACCCATCAGTAGGAAGATTCAAGGTGAAGAAGAATTTTGAAACTGTACTCGGTGGAGATACAAATACTGCACCATCTCTCCCAACATGTGAAATTTATCTGTGGGATTCAAATGGAAATCGCGTCGATCTTAATAATCTACCCACTGATATTAATACATTTAACTTAATGCCGGCCACTAGCGAAGAGTATATTGAAGATCTAAAGATGCTCCATGATAATGGGTATGGGTTTATCGACAATAGGGGACGTCTCTTAAATGCAGCTCAGAAGCTAAAATCTATATTCTATGATCCCAAAATGTACTGGTGGTCCACAACAGATGATGGATTTTTTGTAAACGCACAATTACCAACATGTTATTGGAAGAAAGTAGAGATGAGTGATGCTCAACGAGCAGCTCCTAATATGATCTTGAATATTGGGTCTTGGAGATGGAGCTATGATCCAACCATTGAGTTTCCACAAAAGTGGAACAGCTCCAATGCAACCATACAAGAGTATGTTTCAGAAGATTATGAGAATACCAAGAATTACAACATAGAAACGGATCCACAGAACAACGCAATTCGACGAGCACTCAAGCAACTATTGGATGTAGCAAAGATTGGAATACCAACTGCTGAACGATCTGTAAATCTTTTGAATACCGTATTGGCTGCAAATCCAGTATATCGTGATCTAAATTACAACCCTGATATAACGGATGATGGTATCTTGGTACCAAACCCAGGTACTCAGGCGTATATTAAAGTCGCAGCAGGAACCATCACCACTCCGGTTCCACCACAAGAACGAACAAAGGATAAACACCTCTTCAACACTAAGTATTATGATTCCGTGAAAGATCTACTACAAGAACCACAAGGTAAACTACAAGAAGACAAGACGAAAATGTCTAGGGATGGAAGAAGTCAGGTTCTAGAGAGCGATATGTTTAGTGGACAGATTGGTATCCCAATAGGTGAAATATTCATAAATTTAAACACTATAACGACTCTATACAGGACATCAACCAAGATTCCAGAATTTTTAGGCAAGCTGACAGATGAGTTGGACTCGTACACTTCAAATAATGCTGATTTTCAATTAGGAAACTATCCCAGCGGTACATACTACTTGAAAGATTTATCATTTCCTAAATTGAAAAAGAGTTCTTTTGATCAACTGTTTATATTCAATCCACACTCTCCCAATAGTATTGTAAAGAATTTATCAATGAACTACACGGTCACCAATGATTCCTTGATAGCTGATGAGGTAATAAATGCATTGGGTGGATCTGCAGGAGGTTTATTTCCTCTGGGCGATCTTGTGGATTCTAGAATAACTACTAATGATTGGTATGATAGCCAAATAACACTTCCTGAGAATGCTTCGATACGATATCTACCCAGTACTGCAGGGGGTATCCCTCAAGCACTCAAGATAGATGGAGTCTCTACGGGGTATGCAGACAAAGGTGCATATGAGGCAACGTTTGCAAAACCGGCAGATTTCAGAGAAGTTATGGGAAAGCCAGAGAGTACTTCCAGAGAAGTTGGAACCAGTAACGCTTCATTATCTAATGATTCCGGTGTAAACCTATCGGCTGAGGGTAACGATGATGTAGGAACAGGGGTGGGAAGTGCTGCTGATAGAAATCAAAAGAGTAACGAACTAGAAAAGTATGAAGATGGTATAAAAATATTACCAATAGAGGTATCATTTGACACGTATGGTATTGGATATAATATGGTTGGAGGGATGGTTAGATTAGATTATCTTCCCAGTACATGGTTGGATAGACAGGTCATACAGCTACTTGGACAATCTCACACAATAACACCAGGTACATGGACAACCACATTATCAGGGAGAATGGCAACTCACCCAAGTTTACTTACAGGTCCTGGTCGAAAATTTAACCCAAGGACAGGCAATCCATTATCAAACATAACATATGTATCTAAGGATGATTTGGTTGTAGATAAGAAAGGTATTGATTTTATAGGACTAAAGGGGTGGAGTTCATTTACTAATGTAATAACTCAGCTAAATCCAGTACAATCTACACAACCGTTTACTACTGGAGCAAAATTTACAACAAAGATAGCATTGGATCTTTTCAACTATCCATTGAGAGACAATTTTCCAGATCTGACTAAATCTCAAATCAAAAAGATGTTAGATCCTAAACAACCAAGAGTATTTGCTTCTCTTGTAAATATTTTTTATAATTGTTTTGCTCAAGGACCTACTATAGTAGTACCGTCAAATCCACTGGATAGTAACTCAGAGCAGATAGATATTGATGATCCGTCGAGTAATGAAATATTTCCAGCATTGGGTTTTGGTAGATACGAAGTTCCGTTTCAAGGAGCACCAAATGAAAATTTAGAGAGAGTTCTCGATGCCATGTTTACTTTGGGATCAAGAGGAATAACGATCAAGGCAAACACTGATATAGAGATTTTCCAATACAGAGGCAATGGAATAATTTCTTGGTTCTTTGTACCTAGAGTGAACGAACAAGAAAAAGTGTTGCCTGGTGAGTTACTTTTCAGTAAGTTTATGCATGGGATAATACAATCTAACAAGTCTTAACGGATACACACAAATGGTTACATTAGAAGATTGCTACATAGTAATACCTATATTTGCATCACCTACCAGACATTCTCGACATGGAGAGAACTCCTTGTCTGTTTTGTACGTGAAGCCACCAAACGAACCTTCTGAGATCAGAACATTCAACCATCTGGATAATCTGCAAGCAGGAACGCTAGACGATCTCATGAATGTTCCTATGATCACACCTAACAAGAAGGATTTGCTATCCGTGTATCCATTTCCTCAAGTATATGATGCAAGTCTGATGTGGTATTATTTAACAGGAAATGATCTAGATCTATCCGACATCAGGATAAATTGTTTGGATGTCATGTATAATAAACACTATGGTGTAGAGAATATTAATGCGGTCATACCACTATTAAAACATAAAGAATATTGCGATGCCGTAGCTGTCAGGATTGAAACTTTCTACTCGCTTCTCAAAGATGATCAACTTAGTAGTTACATTGAGTACAATAACAATGCTATACTTGCTCTATACTCAATTGAGAGAGTTGGAGTGAAGGTTGATCCACAAGTCATTGAATTGTTTGGATCCAAAGTAGAGAAACACATTAGTGAAAACAAAATGTATACAGATTATTTCTTATGCACATCTGCAGGTCGTCCATCAAATAGTTTTGGTGGTATCAACTTCGCAGCTCTGGAACCCAAGAAGAGAACTTTCATTGTAGCTCAAAATGACTATCTATTAGAATGTGATTATGATGCATATCACGTGAGAATACTAGGGGACTTGATAGGTTATGAATTTCCTAAAACCTCAGTACATGAACATCTCAGACAGTATTATGGAAACGTAACGTACGATGAGAGCAAAGCAATGTCATTTAAATATCTGTACGGCACTATACCTCCTCAGATAGGAGAGATGAATCCGTTCTTCAGAGGAGTCAAGGATTTATCTGATCTATTGTGGACAAACTTTATTTCTGATGGATTCATAGAGACCCCCATATACAAGAGAAGATTTTTAAAACAGAACTACGATGACATGTCAGCAAACAAGCTATTGAACTACTACATCCAGGCTACTGAGACGGAACGGAATATTCGTACGATTCTAGAGATTCAAAGATACTTATACATGAAGAAGACTATCTTGATTTTATACAATTATGATAGTTTTTTGTTCGATGTACATGAGAAAGAAAATGTTATATCCGACTTGATGGAAATTTTACAGAAAGGAGGATTTATCATGAAAGCAAAATCAGGAAATAATTTTGGAGATATGAATGAAGTTAACATCTAAGATACTAAGAGAGATCATCCAGGAAGTCATTGAAGAGAACGATGGATATACTAAGCTGACTAAACTGAATGGTGAAATACCACACAATTGAGCAACCCACGTTGAGTGGAAGGTTTCCACTAAGAAACAGTTGGGTGAAGGTACGGTAATGACACATACATTAACGGAAGATGGGTCGATTGAATACTATACAGTTAAATTTGGTAATAAGTTGTACGAGGACGTACCAGCCGAGAAACTAAAGGTAACTAAAGTAAAAGAACATTCACATGGTCCAAAACGAAAAAAGAAGAAAAAATGATAAAATTAAAAAAACTTCTACAAGAAAGTTCACCTGGATTTGAAAATAGAAAATTTGGCGATCCATTACCAACTTTAGCTGATGTCCAGGAGGCCAAGAGACTTAAAGAATCAAAACTTCCTACATTTTCAAAACTAAGTGATGTTTCTGACTATGGACATAAATGGGGAATCAATTTTGGTGAAATGGAAACAATTGATTTTGGTCCAAGAGAATCCGATATGTATGATTGGAACGATAGACGGCATTACGAAGAGGTAGTGAAAGAATTTCACACTCACATGGGAAAGATCGCTATGCGACTAAACTCTGCAGTTCATGATATGGAGAACTCTTGGAAAACGTGGGATAAAATTTTAAAGAAGCATCGCAAAAAAGATAAACGTTAATGATAAAATTAAAAAAACTACTACAAGAGAACTCTCCTGGATTTGAGAACAGAAAGTTTGGTGATCCGTTACCAACACTGGCTGACGTCCAAGAGGCCAAGAGACTCAAAGAGGAAGGAAAACTAACAGAATCCAGTCATGATTATGGTCTCGACAATGCAGCTAACCAGATAGCCAGGTTGGAGATATCACTGAAGGCTTTTGCTCGTGATGTAAAGAAGGATTTAGATCGTAGTGAAATGAATGAAGTCACCAAGACTCTCAAAACCTTCAATGATTTCTACAAAAAATTCAAACAGATGTACACAACTATCTCGTAGTGATCAAACTCAAAAAACTAATAATCAAGGAGCAATCTGAAACTATACAGGTGTCGGGGATTGGAACTTACGATCATCCAACGCTCAAGAAAAAAGTACAGAGAATGGCTACGGATCTAGCTAAAATAGCAAAGTCCGGGAAGTTCAGCAAGTCTTCCAAGATCAGCATTAAGGCATTTGGTCAAATGTGGGATGCTTTAGATCAATACGAGAGGAATAGTTGATTGGAGTATAACATGAAAATTAATTTAGATGAACTAACAAGAGAATGGTCTTATAGAGTACATACAGGGATACCTGATCCAAAGGATTCGGGTCACGTAAATACTCTGAGAGAGATTCTAGTAGAGAAGAAGTATCCACGACGTTTTATTGAAAAACTATTAGGTGAATTAGATTTAGTAAAAAATAAAGATACAGGTAACGTTTATACTGTACAAAAGGCTAATAAAAGCAAACATGACGTTATAAAAAAAAATGCCTCACAATCAGATATAGATAAACAAGATTCAACTGATAAACCAAAGCAAGATAAAGAACCCTCACCAGAAAAAAAACCACAAGATGCTCCAGCAGATTCTAAGGAAGCTCTTATAAAACAGTTTCTTGCACAACAAGAACGAGATAAAGCCAAAATGATGGCAATGCTAAACGACCCAGATACATCAGCAGCAGATGCTGTTAGAAGTCTTCAAGCTAAGCAGAAATCGGATGAAGCCTTCTATCTATATACTCCTCTAAATAAAGCATTACAAGCAAAGGGTTTTGGAAATAGAGTACAGGGGATTGATCCAGATACTGGTGAGACCATTACTAATAGTGAAAAAACATTAAAACGATATACTAGAGAATTACAATCAATACTGCAGGATGTAACAACTGAAGATAAAGATTCTTTTATAGAATATCTAAATGCTCCGGAAACACACGTACCTTTACCACAGGAAAGAAGTGGTAATATGGTCGATGCGCTGGAATCAGCTGGTATACCAAGAGAAGTAGCTAAGAGATTATTGAAACATACAACTCAAGATGACCAAAAAAAAGGCGTTGGTATGGGTGAATTTATGATGGCTATGATATACAAAAATGTCAAAAATTCAAATGGAGCAGGAGATTTAGCCTTTATAGATGAAGATGGTCAACAGCAAGAATTTGAAATAAAAGGACACAACGCAACTTTAGGAGCTAAACCTGACGAGACAAACCATTTTAAACGAGATAGCTTATCTAAACTTGGTCTTGAAGTAGTGCGTGAAAAAGGCAAGCAAACTGTTATACAATATGGTGGTGAAGAATATGCTCCAGGTCAGCTGCCAAATATAATGGCAAACGCATATACTAAGTTATCCGATGATGAAAAATCAACATTCAAAACAAATTTTATGGAGATGATGCTCAGTGATGTCTTTTCTCATCCAAAGGACACTATGGATGCTGAAGTGATATCCAAGTTTATGACCGACCCCGAACTTGCACCAGATTTTTCTGACCCTCGTTCGATTAACAATACGATAGGGTTACTAAATCATGTTAATTATGTTACAATGCATGGGTTTGATAAATTTTTAGCACATGATATGGGTGCTAGTGATAAAAGAGAAGCACGAGGATTAAATAATGGCAATTATACTTTTTTAAGTGGAAGTCCTATTGAACAAGCAAAACAGCTTAAAGCTGAGCTAGAAAATCCAAAAACATTAGTAATGTTCCAACCAGTAACTGCAAATCTCAGCAGACCTAGAATTGGACATTATGGTAACGCAAAAAAGAGAAAAACAAACCAATAAGCTAGATACTTATATAAGAAGCAATGGAGATAGAATATGTATTTTGAGAAGAAACTCTACAAACTTTTAAACGAGGCAGATGACGTCTTAGATAAAATGATAAAATATAAAGACGGTGATGGTAATGAAAAAGAAGCAACTGTTGGAGGTATACTTAAACAAGGTAAAGACCACCCAGCTCATGACGATGCTCAGAAAACATATGATGCTAGTAAAGGTGATGGAGGTGGTGAAGAGCCCAAAAAACCCGCACCTAAGATAGACGCTAATCCGTTTGGTGATGAACCTGCTGGTGAAGAACCTGATGATGATGGACCAAAAGCAGCTCCTGAGAAATCAGCAGCTGGATTGAATCCAGAGGTTGAGGATGAAGTATTTGATTTTGTAGCTACTATTGCTGACGCTGGTGAACGAGGAGCAGGATTTAGTGATGAAAGAGTTCGTAGAAGCGTGACAAGAGACTTGCAACTAGTAAAAGATAAAGGTGGAACTGTAGATGATATAGCTGACGTATTAAAAAAAGAAGCTGAATATATGAATCCTGAAGACTTTGAATTAGCAGACCAAGCAGCTGAAGAAATATATGGTGAAAAAATTCCACATGGTATTTCTGACGAAGAAATAGGAACTGCATTAGAATCTAAACAACCATTCAAAGAAAACTATAACAGACTTTTTAAAGGTCTCGGTATATCAAAAGGAATGAGGAAATAACACATGAAGTATGAAGCAGAAATTTATAAGATCCTGAATGAAAACAGGGCCTTCGTAGCTAAGAGCAAAGAGACTGGTCGGAAGGTTTCCTTCAAGACCAAAGATGCCATGAGGGCAGCCATCAAGGGTGGTTCTCACGAACCTCTCGACAAGCCATCCAAACCAAAAGGTACCTCGGTAGAGAAACCAAGGAGTGGAGATTATGGCGATCCAGCTCAAAATCCTTCACCAAAGGTTCAAGCTAAAGTCCGACAAGCCAACGAACCACAAGCAATAGAATTAGCTCTTCAGGGTACAGAAGAAGGAATATATGATGCCTTAGGTAGAGGTATGTCATTTGGAGATAATCCGGATGTTGATGCCATGATAATAGATGATATTCAAAGTGCCATTGATGCAGGAGCAACAGATGATGATCTTATGGATTTTTCCAACAACCTAGACGGCTCGGGTAGAAATATACTTCAAAGTGCATTGGATGATATGGGTAAAGATCTTGACATCGATGCAGATAGTGGCTCAGACAAAAGCCCTGGTGAACGAGATACCAAAGGATCAGAAAATCCTTATGATTATTCAGACGACGATGATAATGACCTTTATGGTTCTGTAACGGGATCAGATTTGGATCAGAACATTGCAGATGCAGCGGATGGAATCATACCGGACCAGAGAGAACAAGCATTTAACTCAATTATACTAAGTTTCAACGATGATGAAGATGTCAAAGAGATATATGACAATTTAGAGGCTGATAAAATACCAAAAGCTAGTGAAGATCCCTATGGAGCTATCAAGCATAGTATACTCATGCAAGGAATAGAAGATGGATCGATTAATTTTGGTGACACTGGAATGACACTTGCAAATTATATCGAGACGAGAGAAGATGATTTGTATTTGGATATAATGGGAGAGTCCAAGAACCCATGGGTAAACCAGTACAATAGACTCTTTGAATCACTAAAGTAGATAACATGAACACACAACTCCTCTGTACGTTTACGCACAAAGCATCATTAGATAGCATCGTACAAACAATTCAAGAGAAATATACGATACTATTTGGTAAGATATACGTTCTTCAAAACGAAGATCAGCCAAAAGAATTCATGTGCACATACAATGTAGAGCAGACTAGTGAGTTAGACTACAATGCAGTTCCAAGCACAATAGCTCTTCATAGGAAGAAGCACACAAATACACTATATACGATAAATGCATTGAACGAGACGATTAAGAATCTCAACAACGGTATCCTGGATACTAAATATGTACTCCCATGGGAAAACTTTCAAAACACAATCTTGGTAACAAACAACCAAGGATTAAATAGAATCACAACTAGAATATTTGAAATTATAGAAATTTAAAACAAAGAGGTTATTATGAATACGCAGGACATGTATTATTTTTACACTACAGGATGCGCGTATTGCGCAAAGGTAGAACCAGTAGTAGACAAACTCAATCAAGAAGGATACAACATACTCAAGTTGGATCTGGAAGATAAAGAGAACAAAGAGGTTATGAACGAGCTCCAACAAAAGTTCAACTTCAAGTGTGGAACACCACTCTTGATCGACCCCAACTCAGGCAATTTAGTATGTGGTTCTCGTGATGAAGATTTGTTAAGAAAGTGGGCAGAAGGTCAATCTATTCCACCACTACAACAACCAGTTTCAGGTATGCCACCAGTACCTTTATTGAAAGCTCCGCAGAAGGAAGTTAAACAATTTATTAAGAATTATAATAAATGGTTAAATGAAAATTCCCACTTAGTTGATTTAAAATCAGCTGATGAAATGCTAGAGTTGACTCCAAGACCAATCAGTCCAGCACCTGCACCACCAGTGGCCCAATCCACTCCTGCAGAACTAGCTGCATGGAAGAATGTCTATCAGAAGTGGGCATCTCAGAATACACATTTAAAAAATTTAGTAACAGCTGATACGGTCATACAGAGATTACAATCAGCTACTCAACAACCTAAATCCAGTACGGAAGTCAGGTTATCAAACCTGGAGGCTAAGCTGGATAAGCTACTGACGCATTTAGGTGTAAGTTAGTTAGTGTTAAAACCAAAACCAACCGTAGACAGACCAGCTACGCAGGAAGAACTGTTTAGTATAGAGTCTACGGAAAAAATGTTAGCTGTAGAGAAGACGTTACCTTCGTCGCTCAATATGGCTCGTGGATTAGCAGTAGAACAATGGAGATCTTTAAAACTATTTCTCAGAGGTAAACGGGTTATATGTGAATCCCACAAAGCTCAACACAGATGGCAGATCTGTAAGGACTGCCCGGCATTACTGTATGATGAGACAAATCCCGATACTAATAAGAAAGATGGCAGATGTGTAGAATGTGGCTGTTTCATGAACGTAAAGGTTCATTATGAATCAGCTGAATGTCCAAAGGATAAATGGTAGAACTATTATGAAAAACAAAGTAAAAAAAATATACAAGTCTCAAATAGGTACAATTCCTAAGATCGTTAATAACATAAAGTTTAAAACACAAAATCAAGCCCTCTTTTATCACAAGATGGGTAACCCCGAATCTCAGTTGATTTTATGTCACGGGATAGCAGGTACAGGAAAAACGTACGTATCTATATACAAAGCACTACAAGATGTACTGAGAAGAGGTACTCCACACAATAAACTCATCATAATAAATCCAACAGTTGATGTGGGTAATGAGGATAAATTAGGTTTCCTACCAGGTGAGTTACAATCTAAAATACAACAGTATAACGAATCTACATTTACTATATTGGACAAAATAGTGGGTAAAGATAAGGCATCAAAATTAATACATGATGGTAAGATAGAAATTGGGGTACTAAATTTTCTAAGGGGAACTAACTTGGAGAATTGTTACGTAATCTTAGATGAAGCACAGAACGTATCGCCTATGCAAATAAAAACATTAATGACGAGAGTATCAGAGAATTGCAAAATGATTATTCAAGGGGATATGTCTCAATGTGATAAGTACAAGGCCAATGGTATCACAGCATATGAGAAGAGTGGATTCTATGATGTATGGAACAGATTAAAAGATGTGGAAGGAGTAGATCACATGGCATTTACTAGAGATGATTGTGTTAGACACCCACTAGTAAAGAGAATACTCAAAACATACGAGGATGAGCACGAAATTATTCTATCTTAAAAAAAGTTATATGTTTGTAAAATTTCATACATATATATATACAATGGTTATCGCTTAACGATAAAAACTAAACACTAATAATAAAACATAAGGAGGATATCAATGGATATTCAACAAATCAAAGATCGGTTACAGTCGCTTCAAAAGACTCAATCTACAGCCGACGCATTCTGGAAACCACCCGCAGGTAAAACTCAAATCCGTATAGTACCTTATAGGTTTGAAAAGAGCAATCCATTTATTGAATTGTATTTTCATTATAGCATGGGTGACAATAAGACACACATGTCTCCTGTATCATTCGGTAGACCAGATCCAATCAACGAATTTGCTGGTAAGTTAAAAAGTACTGGTGATAAAGATGAGTGGATCCAAGGTAAACGTCTTGAACCAAAAATGAGAACTTTTGTTCCCGTGGTTGTAAGAGGTAAAGAGTTTGAGGGTGTGAAATTTTGGGGTTTTGGTAAAACAGTTTATCAAGAACTCTTAGGTTTCATAGCAGATCCAGACTATGGTGACATATCGGATGAAATGTCTGGTAGAGATATCGTAGTGGAACGTCAGACTCCAGCAGAGGCAGGCAATCAGTATGGGAAGACTACAATTCGTGTAAAACCAAGTCAGACAGCTTTAGTTGAAGATGGAACTGAAATGGAAAAGTTGATGAATAATCAAACTGAAATCACTGAGTTGTATAAGGAACCTTCATATGATGAACTAAAAGTGGTTTTAACAAACTACTTAAATCCATCAGCCACTGAAGAAGTAAGTGAATCTACAACAATGTCAACACCGTCTAGGGAAACATCCAAGACAGTTGATCAAGTAGATGATGCTTTCGACAAACTATTTGCAAAATAGGTGAGTAAACATGACGAGCTCGCAGATGTGATTGCGGGCGAACTAAACAAGCAGTTTAAGCACCAGCAAGTTGCGTACTTTTTGAATAATGACGATAGTCCAACAGATGTAGCGGGATGGATATCCACGGGATCATCTATGTTAGACATTGCAATATCAAATAGGGCGTATGGTGGATTAGCTGTTGGCAAAATCACAGAGCTAAATGGACTTGAGGGGAGTGGAAAATCTCTTCTTGGAGCCCATACATTAGCAAACACACAAAAACAAGATGGTCTTGCTGTCTATATAGACACAGAATCAGCTGTCTCGAGAGAATTCTTAGAGGCAATTGGTATTGATACTAAAAAGATGCTCTATGTTCAATTAGAGACTGTAGAGGAAATCTTTGAAGCTATCGAGAACATCATAACAAAAATTCGTGAATCAGATAAAAATAAATTAGTCACTATACTCGTGGATAGTTTAGCGGCCGCTTCAACTAAAGTTGAAATGGATGCAGATTTTGAGAAGGACGGATGGGCTACCAGCAAAGCAATTATCATCTCTAAGGCTATGAGAAAGATAACTCAGATGGTAGCAAGACAAAAAGTAGCTTTAATATTCACAAACCAACTTCGCCAGAAGTTAGGTGTAATGTTCGGTGATCCTTGGACTACAAGTGGTGGAAAAGCTCTACCATTTCATGCTTCGACCCGCGTTCGACTCAAGAATACAGGTCAGATAAAGGATACCAAGAACAATACAATTGGTATGAAGGTTAAGGCTCAGGTTATAAAAAATCGATTGGGACCACCTCTTCGACAGAGTGAGTTTCAGTTGTATTTCGATAGAGGGGTTGATGACTATGGAGGATGGTTATCAGTTCTAAAGGAACATAAATTGATTAAACAGTCAGGGGCTTGGTACACACTTACCGACCCGTCTGGGAAAGATATTAAGTTTCAGTCTAAAGAATGGAATGATATTCTAGATGGTGATGAAAAATTACGTAAATATGTATATGAACTAATTTGTGAGAAATCAATTCTAAAATATCAAACACAAACTTTAGGTATCGATGATGTAAAGCTAACGAGTGATGTGGTAGATGAACTCTAAAGGAGTCCATAAACGATATAATAACATTCTCGAGCAGTTAGAGGAGAACCATGCCATCAATGATGAGAAATCACTAGACGTTAATAGTCGTGTGCTCATCATTGATGGTCTCTGACTTAACACTTTCATTAGAGCTTTTAGTGCTAATCCAGCATTGAATGATGATGGTATCCATATTGGTGGTATAATAGGTTTCTTGAAATCTGTTAGATATACAATCAATAGGATAAAACCCACAAGGTGCATTATTACATTTGATGGCAAGGGTGGCTCTAAGAAGCGACGAAAGATTTTCCCTGAATATAAAGGCAACCGTAGAGTAAAACAAAGATTCAATAGAAACGTAGATTGGGGTACTGCACCTCAAGACGAAGAACAATCTATAAAACTCCAACTAGGAAGACTTATTAGATATTTAGAGGAATTACCAGTCACGATAATGAGTATAGATTATTGTGAAGCCGATGATGTTATTGCATATCTGACGACCTCGTTATTACCAAAAAGTAGAATAATTATCATGAGTACAGATAAAGATTTCTACCAACTGATAACGAAAAGAGTGACAGTGTGGTCACCTACAAAGAAGATAGAATACACACCAGAAAAGATAAAAGAAGAATATGGTGTATCTTCAGAGAACTTTATTACGTTAAGAACGTTGGAGGGTGACAAATCTGACAACATTCCAGGTATAAAGGGCGCAGGATTAAAAACAATTAAAAAATATATTCCCCAATTGACAGAAAACAGTAGCTTTACTGTTAAGGATGTCATTAAGTTTAGTGATGATCCAAAGCATAAATACAAATTATTGCAACAGATCAGAGAAAACCATATGATAATAAAACGGAATTATTTGTTAATGCAACTACATGACGTAGACCTAAGTAATCACAACAAAAGATATATCCAACAAGCTCTAATCAGAAAGATACCTCGTCTGGTTAAGTTTAGATTTTCAACGATGTTCGTGCAGGATAAATTGAACGGAGCCATACCTAATATGGATTCCTGGCTAATTGAGTTTGTACGATTAGATAGATTTGGAGGTCTGAGTGGCAATTAGTAAACTATCTCAATTTGGTCATGCTTTTCAAATAAAGAGCATAGTATCTCTAATGACCGACAAGAAGTTTTTAGAGCAGGTAGTTGATATGTTGGACGATCAATACTATGACGGAGATGCTAAAAAATGGATAATCCGTCATAGTAAAGAATATTTCCTTAAATACAACAAAGCAATCACCATAGATGCATTCAAAGTCGGTGTTAGTTCTATAGAACAAGAAGTTCTCAAAACTAGTGTGATAGAGACGTTGAAGGAAGTATATCAAACATACGAAGCACCGGATCTAGAATTTGTTCAAGATAAAACAATAGATTTTTTCAAAAACCAAGCACTCAAGACAGCTATTATGGAATCAGTAGAGATACTGGAGTATGATGGAGACTTTGAGAAAATTAAATCAATTATAGACGAAGCCATGAAGGCTGGTATGGAGAGAGATATAGGTCATAACTATCAAACCATGATAGATGAACGGTATGAAGATATGGCTAGAGATACAGTCGAAACGCCATGGGAAGTTATAAATGAACTTATGCAGGGAGGTTTAGGTGGAGGTGAGTTAGGAGTGGTAGTAGCACCAGCGGGTGCTGGAAAGAGTTGGGTGTTATCAGCAATAGGTGCATCTGCTATAAAGAGTGGTAAAAAAGTTGTACATTATTCGTTAGAACTAAATGAGGGTTATGTAGGATTGAGGTATGATAGTATCTTTACAGGAATAGCTAATCAAAATTTAAAATTTCATAAAGATGAAGTAGTTCAGAAGGTTTTTGATCTCAAGGGTAATTTGTATATAAAGTATTATCCCACCAAGTCAGCAACGGTGCATACAATAAAA
>Ga0075443_10000444_pt1 | contig 17420 bp, 13 predicted proteins | sample CoawatmetaG00DNA_3_FD_71583 | JGI IMG/M metagenome (GOLD analysis project Ga0075443, IMG submission 71583) | Marine microbial communities from the West Antarctic Peninsula - Coastal water metaG006-DNA | ecosystem: Environmental > Aquatic > Marine > Coastal | place: Atlantic Ocean: West... | reverse complement strand
CGCTAGGCTCTAGGGACTGAGAGATCAGCCGATGGCGTGTGGGAGGAGCCCCTTGCCGTAGGACAATACCATTGGGAGGATACTAAATGGATCGTCGTTCTTTTCTGAAAAATTCCGCACTTGGTGGCACTGCTGCCGCCGCAACTGCGCTTGCTGCACCTGCTTATGCGCAGGGCAACCGCACGCTGACGCTTGTGACGACGTGGGGCCGTGGCCTTGCTGGTGTTCATGACGCTGCACAGCGCGCTGCTGATAGCATCACAGCAATGTCCGGTGGAAGCCTGACAATCGACCTGAAAGCTGCTGGCGAACTCGTTGGCGCGTTCGAAGTATTTGACGCCGTGACATCTGGTCAGGCTGATATGTACCACGGTGCTGATTATTACTTTATCAACCAGCACCCTGCGTATGCATTCTTTACATCCGTACCATTCGGCATGTCCCCACAGGAACTGTCCAACTGGTACTACAACGGTGAAGGTCACAAACTTCATTCCGAGCTGGGCGAAATCTTTGGCCTGAAATCATTCCTTGCGGGCAACACTGGCCCACAGGCTGGTGGCTGGTTCTCTAAAGAGATCGCTGGTCCTGAGGATTTCCAAGGTCTGAAATTCCGTATGCCTGGTCTTGGTGGCCAAGCGCTGGGCAAGATGGGTGCATCTATCCAGAACCTTCCAGGTGCTGAAGTGTATCAGGCGCTTGCGTCTGGCGCGATTGACGGCACTGAGTGGATCGGCCCATGGGCAGATGAAAAAGCTGGTTTCCAGGAAATCACGAAGTTCTATTACACAGCTGGTATGCACGAGCCGGGCGCTGGCCTTTCGCTTGCGACAAACCTTGATGTGTTCAACGAGCTTTCCCCTGAGCACCAGAAGATCATCGAGATCGCCGCTGCTGAATCGCACCAGTGGAACCTTGCACAGTTCATGAACAACAACGGTGCGGCGCTTCAGCGTTTGCAGGCCGGTGGTGTGAAGGTTCTGGAATTCCCTGACACGGTTTGGGATGCAATGGGCGTTGCTGCAATTGAGACAATGGACCAGTACGCTGGCGATGAATTGTATGACCGCATTCGTGCTGATTACAACGCATCCATGGCTGCGTCTTCCGGTTGGATCCAAAAGTCCGAAGGTGCGTACCGCGCCCAGCGTGACCGCGTAATGGGCTAAGGCCTAATTGAGTGGGGGCTGCGTTTGTGGCCCCCACTTGTTTTGCGCGCCGATGACGGTCGCACAGAAATTTCGGATTACGGGGGGTGACCAATGGGTTTGGTCGAAGCATGGGGTGGCAACGCTTTCGGATGGTTCTTTGCACATCTGTTAGAGGCTCCTTTCAATTTATACACAGCGTTGATGAACACGCAGCTTTGGCTGGCATGGGTTCCGCATATTCAACTTCGCGGCAAGATCACTGATCTGGATGCTGCTGAAAGCCTGATCCGGTTTATTTACTACGGCGCCTCATGGGAGCTGCTTTTCATATTATTATTCACCTTTTTGGTCGTCACGATCATCGGGGTGATCCGCAACAGTTTCATGTGGGGCTGCGTGCGATTTCTTGAAGGTATCGGCAACACGGTGGGCCGATTGGCGGCGTGGTTTGGCCTGCTGATGGTGCTTCAGCAAATCCTGATCATCTTTATGCAGCGCGTGTTTGCGGTGTCCGAGATCACACTTGGATTTGGCATGTCGGTGACCCATGACGTCAGTTGGTGGGCGGAAGAGTTAAAGCTATATAACGCCCTGATCGTGTGTCTGTGCGTGTCTTACACGTTTGTGCAAGGCGGCCATGTGCGCGTTGATCTGGTTTATTCAGTTGTCAGTTACCGCGCCAAACGCATCATCGATATGCTGGGTAGCCTTGTGTTTATGATCCCTGCGGCTGGGCTTACGTTCTTTTACGGTTGGTTCTTTTTGTGGCGCACGCTTGTTACGCCAAAATTGTCGGCGTCCAACACGTTCAAAGAGCTTGATCAGTTGTTGCCTAAGGCCCGCGCGTTGCGCTGGAACGTTGAAACCATCGGGTTTTCGCCCAACGGATTTAACGCGTATTTCTTGTTCAAATTCCTGTTGGTGTTCTTTACCTTCCTTGTGATTTTGCAGGCGATTGCGTTCTTCTATCGGTCTTACCTCGAGCTGCGCGAAGGCCCAGCAAGCGAAGGCCGTTTCCTTGATAAAGATGCGCTTGGCGATCCTACCGCCGAACTCGTCGCAAAAATTCACTAGACGGGGCGGAGTTAGATATGCTTTTAGGATTAGATGGCGTCGAAGTCGGCCTGATCATTGTGTTCCTGACCCTGTTTGCAGGGATTTTATCGGGGTTCCCCGTCGCGTTTGCGATTTCTGGGTCTGCTGTGATTTCATTTGCGGTGATTGCCGCGCTAGATAACGGTGGGTTGTTAACCCACTTTGCGGTCGACAAAAGCTCTGCTGATTATGCGAGCTTGATTGCGGAGGGTGTCAGGCCTGATGCGATCTCGGTCTTTCGCTATCCAGATTTGCCCAGATATGCGTCAGAATTGTTCCCTAATGGCTGGGAACAGGCGCTAGACCGGAACGTCGGTTTCTTGGTGAACCGGATGAACGAGCGTGTGTTGGCGGGCCAATCGATCGAGACCCTGCTGGCCGTATTGATGTTCGTCATGATGGGCATCGTGTTGGAACGGTCGCGCATTGCTGATGAATTGCTGACCACAATGGCCAAGGTGTTTGGCCCATTGCCGGGCGGTTTGGCTGTGTCGGTTGTTGTTGTGGGTGCATTTTTGGCGGCCTCAACCGGGATCGTGGGTGCGACGGTTGTGACCATGGGCTTGCTCGCTTTGCCGACCATGCTCAAGAACGGGTATTCGCCCGAATTATCGACAGGTGTGATTGCAGCGTCAGGCACGTTGGGTCAAATTATTCCGCCATCTATTGTTATTGTTTTGTTGGGTACTTTGGCGGGGGATTTGTATTCCGCAGCCCAAGAAGAGCGTGCGCAGTTGGTGGGTTGCACTGACGCGCTGACGTATCTGGGTGAGCCTGCGGTTGTGTCCGTGGGCACATTGTTCCAAGCAGCGTTGTTGCCCGGCATTTTGCTGGCGTTTCTTTATGCCGCTTATGCGTTTGGCTTTGCGTTGCTGAACCCGTCCAAGGCCCCCGCGGTCAATATGGGTGGCACAAAATCAACCGAAGTAATCACACGCAATGATGCGTTGTTCTGGTTCCTTGCAGCACCGATTGGCCTGATTGCTTTGACAATCACATTGGGCCAAGTGGGCGTCGTTGGCAGCCAGTCAGTTATCGTCGATAGCTATACGGACTCTGGTCAAACCGCGAGCCTGCGCACCAATGTGGGCGACGAATGTGCGACCGCGATGCAAGAGTTGCACGGCGAAGAGGCATGGGCTGCAGCGATCGCTGAACAAACTGCAATCAATGATGCCGGAGGGGTCGCTGAGGCCCGTCAGTTGGGTGAAGAAGAGCGCGCAAATCTGGTGCTTGAAAAGATCGAGAACGCGCCCGTGTTGGGCAAGGGTCTTTCGGTTCTGGCTTTGCTCATGGGGCTGATGTTGGTCATTGCACGCGGTGTTTCGCCAAGCTCGGATAATACGCCGTTGTTGATTGGTGGGGCAGGTGTCATTTTGATGCTGCTTGTTGATGCATTCCTTGTGTCAGCTGTGACCACGCCAGGTACAACGTTGGTGTTGATTGCCATTCCGCTGTTGATTGCGTTTATCGGTTTGCGGGCGGCGGCATCGATGTTGTCTAAGAACGAGATCTTGCGGGTGGTGTTCCCACCGCTGGTTCTGATTGTGGCGGTGCTTGGGTCTATTATGGGTGGGATTACAAATCCGACCCCTGCGGCGGCTTTAGGTGCTGGCGGTGCGATTTTGCTGGCGACATACCGCAAGTTGCAGGATCAACGCAGGTCTGGGCGCGGTGTGCTTTGGACCGCAGCTGCAATCGCGATCATGCTGGTGATTGGTACCAATTTCGACATGCGCATGGGCCAAGAGGTTGTCCTGCTGGAAAACCGGATCGCGTTTATCGTGGCCTTTGGTGCGTTCCTGTTTGCGATGGGCGGATTGCTGTGGTCGTGCTGGGTGTTGTTCGCGGGCGGCGTGTTGACACCTGTTGTGCGCGAAACGGCCAAAGTCACGTCGATGGTGTTCACCATTCTGATCGGGTCGCAGTTGTTGAACCTCGTGCTGATCTCATTTGGCGGCGAGCATTACATCCAACAGTTCTTGCGGTCGTTTGACAATGAATGGCAGGTGTTCTTGCTGGTCATGTTGGTGCTGTTTGTTCTGGGCTTCGTGCTTGATTTCCTTGAAATCATTTACATTGTTATCCCAATTGTTGGCCCCGTGATTTATGGCGGTACGTTCGACCCCAAATGGGTGACGATCATGATCGCGGTGAACTTGCAGACATCGTTCCTGACGCCACCATTTGGGTTTGCGCTGTTCTATCTTCGCGGTGTTGCGCCAAAATCGATTACAACTGGGCAAATTTACCGAGGCGTGCTGCCGTTCATTGGCATTCAGGTCGCTGGCCTGCTGTTGCTGGCACTTGTCCCGGGGTTTGTGACGATTGTGCCAAACCTGCTGAACTAAGCGGGCAGGGTGTTGATATAGAAAAAGGGGCGGCCTTAGCGGGCTGCCCTTTTTGTGAATGTGCTTGGTTTGATAAGAGGCTGAGTTTCCGCAGTGCAGGGCGGTCTCAACTGATCGACGCAACACATGCATTGAAACGCTCTGCGGGGGGCATATCCCAGTGTCGTTCGAGGTCGCTCGCTAAGCTGTCTGGCAACGGCGCTTAGCTTTTCTTGATTGTGTATCGAAAAATTTGTGCCATTTGGAAAGTACTGTCGCAGCAGGCTGTTGGTATTATTGTTTGAACCGCGTTGTCACGGGCTGTGTGGTTCGCACACGAACACGTCGATGTCCGCCGCCAAGATGAAGGTCTTATGCCCTGCTATTTCCGACCTACGGTCCCAAGTCAGCGAGCGATACAATTATTTGGGCATCTGCGCCCGCAGGCCTCGCGATATATCTTCTCGGCCGATCAAGGTCAGAGAAAGCCGCGACCTGATGCGTTGCGATCGATCCCAATTTACTGACTTCCGCTTGCCCGTAAAAATACGCCGCGGCGATACTTCATGTTCATCACTCCATCTTTGACTAAACATTAAAGTGTCGCGCCGACCGGTTGAAATCACCGTACAAAGTTGCCCTCCAACTCATTATAACGAATGTCGGATTTGAGAAATGCTCGGTCGCAACTATCCAGATAATGTATAGGTATTTTCAATGCGTGAGTGCGCGCGCCAAGCTGGCCTGAGTTAATGGTTTGGTGATAAATTTTGGGCCGGTAAGCGCGATCTCTTTGGTGGTTAACTTCCCTGACATGAGGATCAGTTCTGTTTGAGGCGCAGATTCCTTGACCAAATTAAGCAATGCAAGACCATCAATTTTGCCGCCAAGCTCAAAGTCGGTGAGCAATACATCAAATTTATTAAACTTCAGCGTTTTCAGGGCGTCTTCACCTGACGAGCAAGCCGTAACAACGTACCCCAATTTGTTCAGAAGATTGGTTGCAATTTTTGATGCCTTTGGATCGTCCTCGACAAGTAAAGCCGAATTTGTAATAGATGAAATTGTGACATTTTGATCGGCATTGGCAATTGGCAGAGTCAGCTCAATACGCGTGCTTTTCCCTTGTTCACTTTCAATTGTGATGTCTCCACCTGTTTGCCTGATAAAGCCGTAAACAATCGACAAGCCAAGTCCAGTTCCACCTTCGCCTGCACGTGTCGTAAAGAAGGGCTCGATCGCGCGTGTCAGAACGTCAGCCGACATGCCTTCACCGTTGTCTTCAATGACAATCAACGCGCGGTCTATCCCAATCTGTTCCAAACGAACCTTGATCGTCCCCGATACTGCGATAGCGTTGTTTGCATTTAAGAGTAGATTGAAAAGCGCAGATTCCAGCTGCCCAGGATCGACCAATACATTCAAAGACGTTTCGGAGAGCGACACGTCCAACGTAACCTCTGGCTTGAGGCTGATTTCGACTAGATCGGTCATTCCTTCAATCAGTGCATTCAGATCGACCAGCTCGGGCAAAAGGCTTTGCTTGCGTGCGAACGCCAAAAGGCGGTCTGTCATGGACGTCCCAAAATCGACGGCGTTGCCAATCGCACGCAGGCTGTTGGCCGCTTTGTCATCTTGCTGTGTCTCAAGCAGATGCGCATGTGTGCGGATCGTGGACAGAACATTGGCAAAGTCGTGCGCCGTGTCACCTGCGACTTTGCCCAGTGTTTCAATGCGGTCAATCTGTTGCAGCCTGTCTGACATTTTTCGCCGCTCGGTCACGTCCGCGACAAGCCAAACACGACTATCATCAGGTAATTTGCTTGCACGAATTTCAAGGACTTGCCCGTCCTGAGACACCAGATCACACGCGCCGCGATAATCGGCGGAAATTTTATTTTTCTGCGCCGACGCTGCAAAGCGGCTGTTACATAGCCATTCGATCCAGTCGCCGATACCCTGCAGGCGTGATGGCAACCGAAGTATTTGCGCAAAGGCCGTATTGCTCGCCGTCAAACGCCCTGTTGCATCCGTCATCGCAATGCCGTCTGAGATGTGGATAAACACTTTCTCGAACAGCGCGTTGCGTTGATCAAGTTGACGGTTCGAGCGGTCCAATCGCAGCGCATTGGCGCGAAAGCTGCGGAAAGATCGGAATAGATCCCCGATCTCATCTTTACCGCCCAGTTTTCGCGGCAGCGCACTTGCTCGGTCGCCATTTGCAAGGCGCACCATTGCGGTCGAAACTCGCGAGATGTTGAATGTCACATAGCGCGACACAAAGATCGCTGCCATCAGAGCAAGCACAAGGCTAGCCGCGCTGATAATGGCCACTGTAATCCGCGTGATACGGATCGTGCGAGATGACGCGACGCGTTCAGTGGCAAGGAAGGTTTCGGCTTGATCGGCATAATCGCTGGCCAGTTCATTTATCTGGTTGGCTTCATGCCGAATGCGGAACAAGGCGTTCTGCGCGTCTAGATTGGATGATAGTTCTTGCCGACGCAGTTCAAATATACCGGAGTCATTCCAGACGACGGCTTCTAGTCTGTCAAGGAAATCCAATTGGGCGAATGTCATTCCCGATGCGTCTAGCGCCTGCTTTTCACGAAGGTAAAATCGTTGCTCCTCGCCGACACCAATCAAGTTTCCCGCATAGGCCGCGTTCAATGCATCCGCCGTCATGCTTTGCAGCGACCACCAGATCAGGCGCGTGCGATCATCACTTTGGTTTGCTGAAATTGCAGTAGAGGCCGTCGTGCGAAGCGTACCCAAATTGGCCGTTTGGTTGCGGATACGCGCCTGCACTGCATCCAGTGCGCTAGACGCCGCAACAAGATCGGTCACCGCCGCTGTCATGCTATCAAGTATCGGGGATACGGCGGGGCCATCATTGGCGTTATCTGAAAACTGCGCCTGCGGCCAATCGGTGCGGACGCGATCAAGGACGTCGATAAGTTTAGCACCTTCTTGTTCGATTAAGAAGTTGGACCGCTGATTTAACAGGTAAGGTGCCGAGGTCGCCAAGTCAGAGGACCGTTTTGACAGGTCCAGCGCTTGTGCTACCTGACTAAGTGTTTCGCGGTGTAAGTCTTGTAGCCCCGCATCGACCCGCTGAAGGGCAATCCATGACACAGCGCTGACTGATAAAACGGCGACTGACAATAACCCAAGTGCAGCCCAAAGCCGCCCGCGCACACTGTTCAGGCCACGGATCATCCAACTATCCCAGTCGTATCAGTCACAAAGATGTAGCCTTGGCCCCGCCGCGTTTGAAGGTGAACGGGTTTTGATGGATTGTCCTCAATTTTGCGACGCAAGCGCAAGATCAGCACGTCGATCGTGCGGTCCATATAGCGGGTAAGATCGCTACCAATCTCGGACAACAAATCCACGCGCGCGATGACTTCATTGGGGCGGTCGAGGAAAAAATCCAACAACCGGTATTCTGCATTGGTTAGCGAAATTTCCTCGCCATTTTCGGCACTGATAATGCGCTCGACGCGGTTCACAATAAAGCCGCCAAAAGTGATTTGATCGGATGTGTCTTGCACGGGTGCTTGCGTACTTTTGCCATAGCGGCGCAAGACCGCACGAATACGTGCAATCAATTCGCGTGGATTAAATGGCTTTAGAAGATAGTCATCTGCACCGACTTCAAGCCCGACGATCTTGTCTGTCTCATCCCCACGACCCGTCAGCATGACAATGGGCAAATCCTGCGAGCGGCGAATATCCATCGCAAGCTCTAGCCCGCTTTCGCCGCGCAACTGCAGATCAATAATCACAAGATCAAGTGATATCGACTTGCTGACAACCGCAAAATCGGCGCTGCTTTCCATCGGAACAGGTTCAAACTGGTTTTCGGACAGCAAAGCAACCAGCGCATCGCGCATCCCAGCTTCATCATCTACGATACCAATTCTGGGGCGCGTCATCGTTCTTGTCCTTGCCAACTTACATGACAAGGTAACTGCAAGAGCATGTCCTGTCTCAGGCTGTTTTGTTTCAATTATTACAGCTGCTGCGTTTATTGTAATTCTGTTAACAGCAAAGCACCCGATCTGTAGCATTGTTAATCGCTGCGTTGTGCCAGATCGGCGCTGCACATTGTACGTTGTCTTCGTTGGCCGACACTTGAGGTCTGGCTAAGACCAACACTTCTGGGAGGAAGACATGAGAAAATTTGGAATGGTATCTGGGGCAATCTTGTTGGCCGCAAGCGCATCAAGCGCGTACGGCGATGAACTGAGCGTCGTGTGTAGCGCCGAGCAAGATTGGTGCGACCTGATGGTCGCAGCATTTGAAGCGGAAAACGCCGACACTGACGTGCTGATGGTCCGCAAATCAACGGGTGAAACATTGGCGCAAGTCCGCGCCGAAGCAGGAAATCCGAAGATTGACGTTTGGTGGGGTGGCACTGGTGACCCGCATCTGATCGCCGCCGAAGAAGGCCTGACACAAGTATCTGGCGTCGACACGTCCGAATTGCTTGGCTGGGCGCAGAACATGTCTGAAATTTCAGGCGGTAAAACGGTTGGTATTTATGCAGGTGCTTTGGGCATCGCATATAATTCGGATATTCTGTCTGAACGCAACATTGCACCACCAGCATGCTGGGCTGACCTAGAAGATCCGCGTTTTGTGGGTGAAATTCAGGTGGCTAACCCGAATAGTTCTGGCACTGCATACACAGAACTTGCGACATTTGTTCAGCTGTTCGGTGAAGACGAGGCGTTCGTTAAACTTGCTGCAGTTGGCAAAAACGTGAACTCATACACCAAATCGGGCTCCGCCCCATCCAAGGCTGCAGCACGCGGCGAAACGGGTGTTTCGATCGGCTTTATGCACGATATGGTCAAGCTGGCTTCTACAGGTTTTCCGCTTGAGATCGTCGCACCGTGCGAAGGCACTGGTTATGAGGTTGGTGCAGTCAGCATCATTGAAGGCGCGCGCAATCTTGAAGCGGCCAAGGCATGGGTCGCATTTGCCCTGCGCGCTGATGTGCAATCGCGCGCACCAGAGGTTGGTTCATTCCAAGTACCGTCAAATTCTAACGCACAGGTTGCGCCAGAGTCCCCTGATCTCGCATCGATCAAACTGATCGATTACGATTTTGCGACTTACGGTTCTAGCGATACCCGTGCGCGGCTTTTGGCGCGGTGGGATGCGGACGTCGGCGATCCGGGGTCTCAGTAACTCTCCCTGTCGGCGCTTGAAATAGCGCCGACTTTTGGGTGCTCTTGCAAACAAGGGCACCCACTTTTTTAGTTTTTGGAAATGATATGAAACGGACGGTTTTGTTCTGGCTCGTCATCGGGTTGGCTGGCTTTGCGCTGCTCCCTTGGCACATGACGCGTGATGGCGTTTTCTCTTTTGAGTGGCTGCTTGATGGCTTGCCGTCAACTGGGCTCGCGATGATTTTGCAGGCTGGCAACTGGTGGCTGGCCCCAATTGGGCTTGCATTCTTGGCGGCGCTTGCTGCGAATTTCACCATACAGAACCCAGTCCAGCGCGCACGGATGACGCTTGCAATCGCTGCTTCAGGGCTAGGTTGGACCGCACTCCAAGGATTGGTCATCGTCCAGCGAGGCCCGCGCGTTTTTGAAGGGCTACTGACAGGCGACGCGATTTCCGCTGGCCAGTCTGGTCTAGGGTTGGGAGCAGGTATCTGCCTGATCTCGCTTTTGTTCGCGCTGACTGTTTCAATGTCTCAAACGGGAAAAGGCCGTGGCGATGCGTTCATCGTCAGCACAATTGGCCTGATCATAGCGCTCGTTGGTGTGTTCGTTTTCTATCCGGTTATGCACATCCTTGTGCGCGGATTCGAAGTCGATGGCGGCTATAGTTTGACCGAGTTTTTCCCGCGTTTCTTTAGTGCCGATATCTGGGGACTTGGATGTCTTGTCAGCCAGTATAATTGTGGCGTGGCGATCAACTCCGTGTTCCTTGCGGTTCTGACTGGTGCTGGCACGACGCTACTTGGCCTGTCGTTCGCGCTAATTTTTACACGCACCGATTTTCGCGCCAAAAAGCTGCTGCGCGTTCTCACCATCATCCCGATTATCACACCGCCATTTGTGATTGGCTTGGCCTTGATCCTTTTGTTTGGCCGCAATGGCACAGTGACAGCGTTTGCAGCTGATCTTTTTGGAATGGAAAAAACCCGCTGGCTCTATGGGTTCTGGGGCGTCTATTTCGCGCAACTATTGTCGTTCACCCCCATCGCGTTCCTTGTCCTTATCGGTGTCGTTCAAGGCGTTAGCCCCTCTATGGAAGAAGCGTCTCAGACGCTGGACGCTGATCGCTGGCAAACTTTCCGCTACGTGTCTTTGCCGCTTATGCGTCCAGGTCTTGCGAATGCGTTTTTGCTAGGTTTCATCGAAAGCCTTGCAGATTTTGGCAACCCACTGGTCTTAGGTAGCGGGTATTCCGTCCTGTCCACGGAAATCTATTTTGCGATCGTCGGAGCCGTCGCTGATCCAGCCAAAGCGGCGATCCTCGCTATTTCACTGCTCACCCTGACGCTATCGGCTTTCTTGCTGCAACGGATGTGGCTTGGTAAAAAGTCCTATGCCACGATCACTGGAAAAGCGGACTCTGGTCAAAACGCGGCCCTAAGCCCGCTTGTGAAGACTATGTGTTACGCGACGGCTCTGCCTTGGGCGGCGCTGACGGCGGTTGTCTATACGATGATCGTGTTTGGGAGCTTTGTGAAACTTTGGGGATATGATCATAGCTTTACATTCGATCATTACATTCGGGCGTTTGGGATCAACTTTGAAACGGGGCGTTTGTCTGGCGTGGCATGGGATAGCTATTTCACCACGCTGACCATTTCGACCATTGCTGCACCGCTGACCGCTATCGTCGGATTGGCCACGGCTTATCTTTTGGTCCGCCAAAAGTTTGCAGGCAAAGAGCTGTTTGAATTCTCGACAATGCTAAGCTTCGCGATCCCGGGAACGGTCATCGGCGTCAGTTATATTATGGCGTTCAACTTTCCACCTATCGAGCTGACTGGCACAAGTATTATCCTGATCATTGTCTTTGTCTTTCGTAACATGCCAGTCGGCGTGCGCGGCGGGATCGCGGCGATGTCGCAGCTCGACAAAAGTCTTGATGAAGCGTCGATCACATTGGGGGCCAACAGTTTCACCACACTGCGCCGCGTGATTTTGCCACTGATGGGTCCGGCGATTTTGGCGGCGCTCACATATAGTTTCGTGCGTGCAATCACGTCCGTTAGTGCTGTGATCTTCCTTGTCAGTGCCAAGCATAACATGGCCACGTCGTTTATCGTGGGTCGGGTCGAGAACGGAGAATTCGGCCTCGCTATCGCGTATTCAACCGTGCTGATCATCACAATGCTTATCGCTATTCTCTTGCTTCAGCTTCTGGTCGGATCGCGCCGCTTGCGCCGCACCGACCGCGTTCAATCAGCGGCCTGATGGCCCAACACTCGGAGACAACTATGACTGTTTTAACCCCCGGCTCCGTACGCTTTGACGGCGTTGTAAAGAAATTCGGTGACGTCACGGCCCTCAAAAGCCTCGATCTGACCATCGAACCTGGAAAACTTGTGACGCTGCTTGGGCCAAGCGGTTGCGGTAAGACCACGACCTTGCGGTTGATTGCTGGGCTGGAAATGGCGACATCTGGAAATATCCATATTGGCGGCGAGGACGTGACCCATTTGACTGCGACCTACCGCAAGGTGTCGATGGTGTTTCAGTCTTATGCGCTTTTCCCACACATGACTGTACGCGAGAATGTGGCGTACGGGCTGACCGTGAAATCGATGCCCAAACGCGAGGCTGCGGAAAAGGCAGAACATGGATTGGAATTGGTCGGACTGTCAGGTTTTGGTGACCGTTTGCCAAGCGAGCTGTCAGGCGGCCAACAACAACGTGTAGCTGTTGCACGGGCTATCGTGTTGGAGCCAGAGGTGCTTTTGCTTGATGAACCGCTGTCTAACCTTGACGCAAAACTGCGCCGCCACGTGCGCGAAGAAATCCGTCAGATTCAACGGCGCCTTGGCCTGACAGCCGTTTACGTGACCCATGATCAAGAAGAGGCGATGGCAGTGTCAGACCGGATCATCGTCATGAAGAACGCAGAGATCGCGCAGGAAGGGTCGCCCAGCGATCTATATGAAGCACCAAATTCGGCCTTCATCGCAGACTTTATCGGTGATGCAAACCTTGCCGTTTGCGATATAAAATCGATCTCGGACGGTACGGCGACGGTTCAGATGAACGATCAAACCTATATGGTTCGCGGTGGTGGGCTTAGTGTCGGCCCTGCACAAATGGTCATGCGACCGCATCATTTGCTGCTGTCCAAACCGAATGCTTCGGGCATTGCTGGTCAAGTTACTTACGCCGCATATCTGGGTAAAGAAATCCAGTACACAGTTGAAAGTGAGCTTGGATCATTGTTCGTTATCAGTAACGTTGTCGAACAACCCTTTAAGCAGGGAGACGCAGTTTCGGTCCAATTAAGTACCGATCTTGCGCGCCTCGTTCCGGCATAGACTGTCATGCGGCACAGCATTTTTCACAGCGCAGGAACGGCATTGGAGATGACATCTGATGCTTGGCCTCGACTGATTGCTGATAAGGGTTACGAGGCGGTCATTTTTGATTGTGACGGCACATTGGTAGAAAGTAGTGAGGCACATTTTCTAGCTTTTCAATCCGCCGTTCAAGCCCAAGGGTACGCAATGGAAAGAGCCTGGTACGAATTGCGCACTGGCCTCGACCGTCAATCAACCCTTGCGGCATTTTCTGAAATTGCCTCAGGCTCGTTCGATATTGAGCTGGCGGTAGCTGACAGTATTGGAGCATTCATTCGCAACAGTGCAAATGTGACGCCTATTTGCGAAACGACCGATCTTGTCAGATTGCTTTGGCCCAGTGTCGAACTTGCGGTGGTGACCAATTCCGAAGATGAGGTCGCCAATGCGTCACTGAGCCAAATTGGCTTGCGCGAACACTTTGACCACATTGTTTCGATCTCAAGCGGCCTACCGCCGAAACCTGCTCCGGATATGTTTGTTGCTGCCGTAACAGCCATGACAACAGCGGCGAATGGAACCCTGATCTTTGAGGACTCGCGCGAGGGCGTCCAGGCTGGATTGAGGGCAGGAATGGATGTTGTTCAGGTCATGCCAAGGCACTTTTCAAATATTTAAATTCGCCGAACCCCATAAGATGGAGACCTTCCTTGCTTTGCAGAAAATTGGTCACTGTGGGCTTATCGTCTTGAAAAAATCGCGGTTATTTCTGTGGTGGCTGGTATCTGAATTTGTGTAACAAGCTTCTTTACGCTGCTTTTGTGAGTGGACTGTCTTGCGAGGCCAGTTTTGCCAAATTTTTGCGGTTCTGGGCGGTTGCAGAGATGATAAATTCGTCATGTGCGCCTCATGGCCCGCTTAGCCTGAACCGTCCTAGGCCATGAATGCGTTTGAGATGTGCGAAAGACATCTCAACCTTTCTTCGTAATTTGCATGAGACGCCGTATTGCTTGGTTTGCGCCAAGGCGCGGGCAACATCGTTCCAGACGCCGCCGTTTGGGTTTGCGTTGTTCTATCCGCGCGGTGTTGCGCCAAAGTCGATTGCAACGGGGTAAAATTACCGCGGTGTGCTACCGTTCATCGGCATTCAGGTCGCAGGGTTGTTGTTGCTGGCACTTGTTACGTGGGTTGTGACGATAGTTCCGAACCCGCTGAACTAAGCGGGCAGGGTGTTGATATAGAAAAAGGGCGGCCTTTGCGGGCCGCCCTTTTTGGCACGTCGTGGTCTGAGGATTGTCCGCCGCGCGCACGAAATTAGCTGAACTGAACCAGATCCCAGAGGTTGCCATAGAGGTCTTTGAACACGGCGACGGTGCCGTAGGGCTCTGTTTTGGGTGCTCTTACGAATTCAACGCCTTTGCTTGTGTAGGCTTCAAAATCACGCTCAAAATCATCCGTTTGGAGAAACAGGAAAACCCGTCCACCCGACTGATCGCCGATAAAGCCTTGTTGATGGTCGTTTGAGGCCTTGGCTAGCAACACCGATGCGTGGCCATCGCCTATTGGTTTCACCACGACCCAACGCTTATCTTGCTCTGGTTGGTAGCTGTCCTCAATGAGGTCAAATCCGAGTCTATCGACATAGAACGCGATGGCGTCGTCATAGTCGCGCACAACAACTGCGATGAGCGAAATGGATTGATTCATGCCGCGACCCTTTTCAACGATGACGTTTGTCTAGCTGCGCCCGTCGGGCAGGTTGATCATTGCGACTTGATCCGCGATGGGATCGGACGTCAGCGGGTTGAGCGCCGCGTCGTAATCTGTCGGGGCGCCAATGGGGGACCATTCGCCTTTGGCATAGACTTCGACGCCCGCAAAATTGGCTTTGTAGGCCATTTTGGGGCTGCCCGGCACCCAGTAGCCGAGGTAGACATACGGCAGGCCTAGATCGCGCGCGATGGCGATGTGATCAAGGATGATAAAGGTCCCAAGGCTGTCTTTGTCCAAGCCGGGCTGGAAGAATGAATAAACCATCGACACCCCATCATTGAGCACGTCTGTCAGGCCCACGGCTTGTAGTTCAGTGGCCGCACTGACTGAGGTATATTCGATCAGACGGGTGCGGATCGGGGTTTCTTCGACCATGGCTGCGAATTCGAACATGTCCATATCGGCCATGCCGCCCGCTGCGTGCCGGCTATCGAGGTAGTCGCGGAAAAGGTTGTATTGCTCTTCGGTTGCCCAAGGCGAGCGGGCGCGGCGCGACAGATATGCGTTGCGCTTTAGCACCCGCTTTTGGCTTTTGCTGGGCGTAAAGTCGGCCACTTTGATCCGTGCCGACATACAGGCCGCGCAGTCGGTACACGATGGCCGGTACAGCACGTTTTGCGAACGTCGAAAGCCTTGTTTTGAAAGGCTATCGTTTAGTTTGGCGGCGGTTTCGCCTTGCAGCGCAGTGAACAGCTTACGTTCCACCCGACCGTCCAGATACGGACAGGGTTGCGGGGACGTGACATAAAACTGTGGCGCAATAGGGAGCGTGTGACGCATGCAAGGCTTCCGGCTGAGTTAGCAAATTCTAACTTACCGCTTTAAAATCGCAAGACCCTCTTTTGTTCGGGGGCCTTAGACCGCTGGTCGGTTGAGCGCGGCGGTGCCAAGTATGTGGTCTGTCAGGCCTTGTTTGCGGCCGCTCATCAGCATCATCAGGATCGAAATAAGCTGCAACGGCGCGATCGCAACGCTAACGGTATAGCCAAACGTATGTGCAAGCGCCGTGCCAGATTGCAGGCGGAGCCCGTCCGCGTCACGTAGTTCAATGCCCATCACGCGCATGCCCCATGTTGAAGATTTGCCCGCAATAGTGAACCACCGATAAACAAACCCTGTGACGAGCATCAACAGTGGGAAGATAAAGATCGCTAGAAATGCGGTGAATGGCAGGACAAGCAGGCAGAGCAGCGCTATCAGCACCACGTCGATGACCCATGCGAGTGCACGTTTGATCAAGATGCCTTCGTAGAACTGGGGCTTTGTGGAAGGGTCTGGCAGGCCAAGGTGCATAGGGTGGGCGGACATAGTGTGTGGCTTTCTATCTGAAAATACTGTGTGGCGGCCCCAAGGTTTGGGGCCACCACATCGGGGGGGAGGGTTTATGCAGGCTCGTTTGCTGCGTCGTCGTCTTCGGATGGTGCCGCTTTGGTTGCGCGGTCGTCCATGAATTGGTCGAACTCGGCCTTGTCTTTGGCGTCACGAAGGCGGGTCAAGAAGGATTCAAAGTTGGTCTGCTCTTCTTCCAAGCGGCGCAATGTGTCGGCCTTATAGGCGTCAAATGCGGAGTTGCCGGAAGTTGCCATCATGGCGTGACGATTGCTGCGACGGCTGCTGCAGTTGTGGGATTTGTTAAACATGCGTTTGCTCCAGATCATGTAAGCTAAAAGGGCGAGGCCAACGGGCCAGAAAAAGATGAATCCAAGGACCATCGCGCCAATCCAAGCGCCTTTACCGCGCTCATCCAGCCAGTTTTCGCAGCGAGCGAAAAAGCCGGGACGTGTCATTGGCAGGCCAATCGGTGCAGTGGATGTTGCGGTGGCGGTTGTCATAGTGTGGCTCCTTTAAGAGGTTAAGTCGATGTGAATGCCTTTCACATTACCCATATCGGAGCGCTGGAGCGATGTTGCAACCCTTAATGTAAATGTATTTTACATTAACATTTATTATGTATTAAAATCAACAGGTTGAGATTTTGTTATTTTTGATAACTTTGCGGTATCAATGGCAAAGATGTGCCGTGGTGTGCCCGCAGCTGCGTAAATGAGGCTGAAATCATGCAGTCGTGGGTCAATAAATGCGCGAATTGGGGTCACGTGCCCGACAGGTGAAACGCCGCCAATGGCAAAGCCTGTCGTCGCCCGCACCATATGCGCGTCGGCGCGTCCCAAGGGTTCGCCTGCGAGGTTGGATGCTTTGCCTGCGTCAACCTGATTGCCACCCGCTGTTATGAAGAGATAAAGTTTTCCGCTGTCTGCACCTGCGAAAATGATCGATTTGGCGATTTGATCCAGATCGCAGCCTGCGGCATCAGCAGCTTGTTGGGCGGTGCGCGTGTCGGAGGGCATTTCGATCGTGACTGTCCCAAGGCCTGCGGCGGTTAGTGCGTCCATGACGCGGTTAAGGCTTTGGCTCATGTTGTGTCCCTTTTGGTGTGAATTGGTAATTTTAGCGGGCTGTGCCCCGTTGACCAGCCCATGTCTGCCTATCACTATATAGACATGACCTTTACCAAACGATTGACCCGCACGCCGCGCCCTTACGATATTGATC
>Ga0075443_10000439_pt1 | contig 17498 bp, 16 predicted proteins | sample CoawatmetaG00DNA_3_FD_71583 | JGI IMG/M metagenome (GOLD analysis project Ga0075443, IMG submission 71583) | Marine microbial communities from the West Antarctic Peninsula - Coastal water metaG006-DNA | ecosystem: Environmental > Aquatic > Marine > Coastal | place: Atlantic Ocean: West... | reverse complement strand
TATGGAAGACCGCGCAACCCTTAGGATATCTTCGCAACATATGGCTAACTGGCTTCACCATGGAATGTGTTCAAAAGAAGAAGTAAATAGCGCATTTGAAGAAATGGCTATTATCGTTGACGATCAAAATAAGTATGATCCAAGCTACCTTCCACTTGCACCAAATTATGATAGTTTTGCATACAAAGCATCGATAGCTTTAGCTTTTGAAGGAGCGAGTCAGCCTAATGGCTATACGGAAGCAATTTTAATAAAATTTAGACGTAAGTTTCTTGAAGCTAATAAGTAATAAATTAAAAAATATATTGGGGTTAGAAGGATTTGACTAATCTTCTAAAGCACTTATAACTAAAGACATCGATTATTAGTATAAATTCTTCTCACCAATAACAACTCCCTCACACATCAAATGAAATTTTGATTTAGTTCAAGTTAATATACATTCATAGTATGAAAAAACTACTCAATTAATCTAGGTCAGCTCTGACCTTTTAGAATTTTAATATTTATTCCCTTATAAAAGAACATATACTACTATTATGTACATTTAATCAAAAGTAAGTAATAAATTGTGTAATATAGTAATAAATAAGACATCTAGCAAAGCCAAGCATTTTTTTCATTATTACATGCGGCTTTTCATTTGCTAGGGGCTTTATTAGGCCAAATTCACTTGAGAGATAAATGGATTTGAAATTTTTAATATTTAAGGAGATACACATGAAAGCAAAACAATTATTAGGATTAGCTATTAGTGGTGTCCTATTGAGTGGTGCTGTATTTGCAGGTCAAAGTGTGACTGCATATACAACATTTGACCAAGAAGATGCAAGACAAACATTTAAACTATTTACAGCAGAAACAGGCATCGAAGTTAATTGGGTCAGGCTGTCAACGGGTGAAGCTGTTGCTCGTATGGAAGCAGAAAAAGCAAATCCTCAAGCGAGCATCTGGTTTGGTGGTGTAGGTGTTGGTCACATCCAGGCAAAAAATAAAGGCTTGACTAGGTCTTATTTCTCACCCGCAGCTGTAAATATTCCATCCAATTTTAAAGATAAGGATGGCTTTTGGACTGGTATATACGCAGGTACATTGGGCTTCATAAGTAATACTAAAAATCTTAAACGATATAATTTGGATGCGCCAACCTCTTGGGAAGACTTACTAGACCCTAAGTATAGAGGGCACATTCGTATGGCTAATCCTGGCTCATCAGGTACGGCTTATAATATTTTGGGTACCTTTATCCAAATATATGGTGAAGATAAGGGTTTTGAACTGATTGGCGAACTGGATAAAAACATTTCTCTATATACACGCTCTGGCTCTGCTCCATTAAAACAAGCTGCACTAGGCGAAGTGACTGTAGGTATCAGCTACACTGCAACTGCGGTGAAAATGATAGGCGAAGGATACCCTATCGTAGTTACAAGACCATCTGAAGGAACAGGCTACGAAACTGCCGCGATCTCTTTAATTAAAGGTGGTCCAGCTGATGAACAAGCAGCAGCGGAAGCGCTACTTGATTGGGGACTGGGTAAAGTTGCTGGTGCGTTTTATGCTACACGTTATGTAAGTCCATTTGTGGATGTTCCTCTACCTGAAGGAGCTGTTCCATTATCTGCTGTAAACACTGTTGTTCAGGACGATGAGTGGTCTGCAGCTAATAAAAATAGACTATTAGACAAGTGGAATGATGTTGTTGGTGGTGGGGTTAAAACCGTAACCAATAAAGGTGACCTAGAACCAGGTCTAGATAAGAAAGAGTAACGCTTTCTTTTCAAACAACTTACTACATTTGATCTAACTTGTTAACCCCTCCTCTTTATTTTCTTATGGGTAAAGAGGAGGTTTATTTAAAGAATTATTTATCGAAGTCAATATAAACAATTCTTTAAATAAACAACAATAAAACTTGGAAATAAACTGATGTCCCACGCTTTAACTCGTGCCAAATCACAAATCGTGCAGATGGCCAAAGAGCCAGTTGTTCTTGTGACTTTAATCACAATAGTGGCCCTGCTGGGCATATTTATTCTCTACCCTCTTTTCAAGGTCATTCAATTAAGTCTGATGCCAGATGGTGTATTCAGCTTTAGTGTTTATGAGTACATTTTTGCTCATCCTCGCTTCAGAGGCGCCATTACTAATAGTATTATGCTCGGTGCGATTGTTGCTACCCTGGCAACAGCAGTTGCTTATTTATTTGCATACTCTATTTCACGCACCAAAATGGCTGGCAAAAAAGCGTTTAAAATTTTGGTTTATCTACCTATTATTGCCCCGCCATTTATGTTTGGCATAGCAATCATCTTACTTTTTGGCAACAATGGCTTGATTACAGCAGGGTTATTTAACTCATATAACTATAGTGTTTATGGATTACACGGCTTAATAATAACGCAAACAGTTGGGCTATTTCCTCTCGCCTATTTGATGCTTGTCGGGATTTTGCAGGGCATTGATCCTGATTTAGAAACTTGTGCAATGAATTTGGGCGCCAGTCGTTTACGGACTTTTTTCACAGTTACATTTCCCCTTAGCGCGCCAGGCATTTTGGCTGCATGGCTATTGATATTTGTGGCCTCGATGACCGATTTTGGCACGCCAATTCTATTGGGTGGCAATTTTGATGTGTTATCCGTTCAAGCCTATCTTGAATTTACAGGTATGGGCAACCTTCCTCGAGGCGCAGCACTGGCAGTGATTTTGATTATCCCAACTATTGGTACTTTTCTATTGCAACGCCATATTCTCAGCAAAAGAACTTACACTACCATTACAGGTAAGGCAACTCGCCATACTGCGGACACTGCAACACCGCTAGCAAATGGAATTTTCTTCTCTATTTGTCTCGCCATTTGCCTATTTATGCTGATGTTTTACGTTGTTATTATTGTTTGTATGTTTATTAAAATCTGGGGCGTCAACTGGTCCTTTACGCTAGAGCATTTTGTTTACGCTTGGGATGTTAGTTTGGGGGTATTGTGGAATACGACCCTTCTGGCTGCAGTAGCAACCCCAATTACTGCCTGTATAAGTGTACTGATTGCTTATTTTATTGTTCGTAAAACATTTCCAGGAAAAAAATACGTTGCCATTCTTTCGATGATGATGTTTGCCGTACCAGGGACAGCTGTAGGCATTGGCTATATTTTGGCATTTAACGAGGGACCAATCTTACTCACTGGTACAGCTTATATTATTATCGCTTGCTTCATCTTTAGAACCATGCCTATTGGTGTCGAAGCCAGTATCGCTTCACTCAAACAAATCTCAAATGACATTGAAGAATCCTCGGCCAATCTGGGTGCCACCACAGCAATGACTTTTAAACGAATCACCCTGCCTTTGATTACCCCCGCATTCTTTGCCAGCGCTACCTTTACTTTTATTCGCTCGATGACTTCCCTGAGTGCGGTGATATTTTTGATCTCGGCTAATTGGAATCTATTAACGCCACTATTATTATCACAAACTGAAAACTTAATGCTTGCACAGGCCTCCATTACATCACTTATCTTATGCACTACTCTGATAATTGGAATATACATTATCAAGAAAATAACAAAACTAGGTCAAGAGCGAATATTTGGTAAAACAAACTAAGAATGAAAATGATAAATAATATGATAAATGCGCAATCAATGGATAAATGGGAATCTGCCGATCTTGTTTTAAAAAACATTATTAAACAATTTGATGATGGAAGTGGTCAAACAGTCACCGCTGTTAATGACCTCTCGCTAACCATCAAAAAAGGTGAATTTGTTACCTTGCTTGGTCCTTCTGGTTGCGGCAAAACCACAACCTTAAGAATGATTGCAGGTTTTGAGCCCGTGAATTCAGGCGAGATACATTTGGGTGGAAGGCAAATCGACGAAGTGCCAGCATTTGAACGTAATATGCCTATGGTTTTTCAAAGCTATGCACTTTTTCCACATCTCTCTATTTTTGAAAACGTTGCTTACGGCTTAAGAGCTCGCAAGGTGGAAAATAAGGTTGTTAAAAATGAAGTTGATATTGCACTGCAGTTAGTGAATTTGGTAGGGCTAGAAGGTCGCTATCCTGGTGAACTCTCTGGTGGACAGCAGCAACGAGTTGCTTTAGCTAGAGCTCTAGTTCTCAAACCAAAGATCATTTTGTTTGATGAGCCTTTGTCTAATCTTGATGCAAAACTGCGCATTCAAACGCGACTTGAGATTAAACGAGTTCAAAAAATGCTGGGAATAACTGCGATCTATGTAACTCATGACCAAGAAGAGGCTTTAAGCATGTCAGATCAAGTTGTTGTTATGAATAAGGGAAAAATAGTACAAGTTGGCCCACCTGAGGAGATATATAATAGGCCAAATAGCGTTTTTGTTGCGGACTTTATTGGCAATGCCAATTTTATCGATGTTGACGTTCTTGAAGTAAAGGACAAAACAATTGTCGTTAATTTACAAAACCAAACACTCGAGATAAACAACAGCAATTCCTATCATGATATAAAAGTAGGCGAGCAAGTGTATTTATCTATCAAGCCTGAAGCTGTTAATGTCACCCAGAATGAAGCAAAATTTAGCGGTAATCTCTATAGCACCTCCTTCTTAGGGGCAAACACCGAATATGAAATTGAATTTGAAAATATTGTTATCTCATCCGTTCAAAAAAATTCCGAGTCTGATCTAAAAACACTAACTTATGGCTCTGAAGTAAGTGTTGACTTTAATGTTGATTATTTGCAAATTTTTAGGAAAGAATAGGTAGAAAAATCTACTATCCCTCGCATATATATTTAATTTTTAAAGGTTACGAGGGAGGCTTATTTAACTCGGCTTTACAATCCTTTAGAATGAAGACTCTTACTATATTTCTGAGTCTTAGTAAGATGTACTAAGAACAAAATATGGTGGAGAATGTGGGATTCAAACAATCCTCGACACCCTTGTTATTAATAGATTTAAACTATCAATAGAAATCCCTACTCACAAATATTTATTTAGAAGGGTTGATGCTTCAATAGCAAGAGATTCAATATCTTTCCATTTTTTTAACTCTATAAGCTTATTTGGTACTAACCATGTGCCACCAACACAAAAAACATTGTTTAGTGATAGATATTCAGAAGCATTATCAAGAGTGATACCGCCCGTTGCGCAGAATTTAATTTTAGGGAAAGGCCCATTAACTGCCTTTAAAAAATTAATACCACCTAAGACTTCGGCTGGAAAAAGTTTTAATCGATCAAAACCAAACTCCATAGTGAACATTACTTCACTGATGGTTGAAACCCCAGGAATTGTTGGAATATTACTCTCACTAGCAAACTTTAAAAGCTCGCTGGTATGTCCAGGACTTACAATAAAATCTGCACCTGCTTCAATGGCACTTTCAAATTGAGCAGGAGTAGTAACTGTTCCAGCACCAATAATCGCAGTAGGATTTGCACTTTTAAGCTCTCTAATTGCCTGTAAACCATAATCAGTCCTAAGAGTAACCTCTAAAACGTTTAAACCGCCATTTATGAGCGCACCACCAACGCCAATAGTGTCAACAAGGTTGTTCAATGAAAGAATAGGTATTACAGGGACATTGTTACAAATATCATCAATTTTCTTGGTCATTATTTCCAATCTAAATACCCTTGAATTGAGCTGTTACGATGCTTATCTAAGTCAACCTCAGGAAGAGGCTTAATTGATGCACTTTTTAAAACATTTTGTAAGCTAGAGGCAACTATTTCAGCGTGGCCATCGTCCAAGTTACAGGGATCTAACTGAAAGTAACCGAGTTCAACCTCATGATCTCTAACAATAATAGGAATTTCACAAAGCGAAAGAGCCTGTGCAACTGATGCAGCACTTGATTTAAATGTTTTTTTGCTAATACTGATTTTTAATCTTGATAATGGATTATTTGTTGGGTCACTAACAATATTGGCCTTTACCCCATTAAAGCCAGTCACGGACTGCTGCCATAACTCGAGCGCACTAGTTTCAGTATTCCGAATAGCCTCATGATCTCGGCCTTTCCAAGCTTGAAGCGCCGACATGGCGCCAAAAATATTCTCTTTGCCAACTTTCATAACTCTTCCAATACCCATATTTTGCATATAACATGCTTGAATAAAGTTAGATTTTCCTGCAACAATACCAGCTGTTGGACCACCAAGAAACTTATGGGATGAATATATTACAATATCCGCTCCTTTGTCAATAAATATCTTTAAATCATATTCAGAGGCTGCATCAACAATTACTGGTATGCCTTTTTCATGGCAGATTTTGCAAAAACAGTCGAAAGACATTTGACCATATTCAACAACATGGTGAGAAACAACATATAGACCTGCCGTTGTGTTTTCATTTATAGCATTATAAAGCTGGTGATCCTGAACTTGTGTTGACTGGCCAAAGGAAATAGTTTTAGCTCCAGACAATCTTATTGCTTGATCCACAGTTCCACCATAGTTGCATAAATGTCCAGATTGAACCACAACTTCGTTTTTTAAGCCATCAGTATTTGGGAGTTTCTCGATTAATCCTGGATTTTTCCCAGTCATTAAAGCAGCTATAGATAATGTTATACCTGCACCAGATGAAGCTGTAATAAAGCCTGACTCAGAACCAGTCAGTTCACTTATGATCTTACTAGCACTTGATTGAAGCTCATGAATTTTAATAAAGTGTGGCGAAATTAATTGCATTGCTAATTGTGCGTCAGCAACCATTATGGAGGCACCAATAGAGGTCATTGTGCCGGATACATTTACTAAAGGTGTAAACCCATTTTTTTTATAAAATGACCAATCTATAGTGTTTGAATTTGAGCTCATTCTTACTTTATACACCTCTTACTAAAAATAGACAATATTAAGTACATTTATTCAACTATTATATTATAAAGTAATACATTGTATTATAAAGTAATACGCTTTATTATAAATAAATATGATATTATTTTAGATTAGATTACTCACTCCTGCTTTATCAAAATAACTATATAAAAAATACAAATGGAAAATATGAAATATCGTGCAGTTGTTACTGGAGCCACTAGAGGTATAGGATACGCAATAGCTGAAAGATTATTGAAAGATGGCCTAGAAGTCATTGTCACTGGCACAAAAAAAAATGGTAAGCACCCTGCTGGAGCTACTTATTACCAGGTAGATTTTTTGGATGAAGACTCAACTAATAAGTTTATTAATTTTTTAAAGAAGCAACAAATTAATGTACTAGTAAACAATGCAGGAATAAATAAAATTAGTAAATTTTCTTCTATTGATATTGATGATTTTGATCGTATTTTACGAGTTAACTTAAGAGCGCCTTTTCAAATTTGTCAAGCGGTAATCCCTCATATGGAAAAAATAAAATGGGGGAGGATAGTTAATTTAACGTCAGTTTTTGGAAATATTTCAAAAGAGTATCGAGCAGCTTACTCTTCCAGTAAGTTTGGTCTTGATGGAATGACTGTGGCATTAGCTGCAGAGGTTTCTGAAAAAGGAATTTTGGCTAATAGTGTTGGACCTGGTGTTATTGATACCGATATGACGAGGGATGTTTTAGGTGAAAGTGGCATTGCTAAACTCAAAGGTCAAATACCTATGAAGCGATTAGGACAGGTAAGCGAAATAGCATCACTTGTTAGTTGGCTTGTTAGTAATGAAAATACTTATATGACTGGTCAAAACTTAATGATTGATGGTGGTTTTACTCGTGTCTAAATATAATTATGAAGAAGGAATTATCGAAAGATTAACGCAAGTCAACTCAATTGCAGTAATCGGTGAGGCCATGGTTGAATTAAGTGATCAAGTTAATGAATTAAAATTTTCAGGTGATAGCTTAAATACCGCTATATACTTAAAGCGAGAACTTATTAATAAAGAGAAAATAGTTTCCTATTTCACAGTTTTAGGTGATGATTCAGTCTCTGGAAAGTTGATTAACTTTATGTCTTCTGAAGGTATCAGCACAGATTATATTGAAAGAAAAGCTAATTTAAAACCAGGCACTTATAAAATACAAACTAATGATAAAGGTGAGAGGAGTTTTAAGTATTGGCGTAATGAATCAGCTGCAAAAACTCTGTTTTCAAAACCAAGCAAGTTTGAATTGGATGACCTACTAAAGTTTGACTTAATCTATCTTTCAGCAATTTCAGTAGCTATTCTGCCGAGTAATATTCAAGAAGACTTACTTAATTTTCTTTCCAAATACCGTAAAAATGGTGGTTTAATAGTGTTTGATTCTAACTATAGAAAAATTTTATGGAAATCAAATACAGTAGCAAGATCAATGATTGCAAAATATTGGAAAATAGTTGACGTTGCCTTGCCTTCAGTTGATGATGAGAAAAAGTTATTTGATCTTAAAAATGAAGAAGATGTCGTTACCAATCTTATTGAGTTTGGAGTTAGATTTGGCGCGTTAAAAAGAGGAGAAAAAGGTCCCTATTGCTTAAGTCAAAATAAGGATAATAGTATTTATGACATTGTGTCTAATGTTGTAGATACTACTGCAGCTGGCGACAGTTTTAATGGCGCTTATTTGGCCTCATTACTAAATGGGTCTTCTCAAATAATTAGCCTTTTAAATGGCCACAAACTTGCTTCTAAAGTTATTAAATATAATGGCGCAATACTTCCATTGGAGATTTTTTAATAATTTTATCTTTGGCTTTTTCCTTAATAGTATAATTTAGTACATAAATACGTAATACATAAATACGTAATACTACCAAGCAACCATGATGATTGAAAAAAACATAAAAACAAGAAACAGAATAAGTGGCATAGAAAGGTCTTTGCAAATACTGGATGTCCTGACTGATTTTGGAAGGCCTGCCAGTGCATATGATATTGCTAAGACAATTGGAGCGCCAATATCTACTATTTATTCAATTGTGGAAGACCTAACTTCTCGTGAAATGCTCACTAGAGATAGTAATAACTTGGTCTGGCTTGGGCCACGACTTTTGCGTTATGGTTTAGCCTATGAAGCGCAAATGGATGTTTTACTTGAAGCAAGAAAAGAAATGGATCATTTAGCGGCATATTTGAAAGAAACTATTCAGATTTGTACTCGAGATGAAGGAAAAATGGTTGTTACAGCAATGGCAACAGGCAATGAACACTTCCATGTTGCATCTCATATAGGCTCAAGAACACCGATTAATTGGACTGCATCAGGTCGTCTTTTAGTTGGACATATGGATGATAACGAATGTCTAGAAATGTTTAAGAAGTACTCTGAAACCTCCCCAAATACAGACACAATAATTGATCCATTACAGCTATCAAAAACTTCAAAAAAAGAATTTACAGCAGGTCTAGCAATTCAAGTGAGCTTATCTGAGTTTTCTGTCTCTTGTATTGCAGCGCCCATAAGAGGTCGAGATGGTTCTTGTATAGCAACTATTTCTGTTGTACTACCTGAATTAAAAGCCAGTAGTAATCTTGACTATTTCACAAGTGAAGTGCAAAAATCCGCTAATAAAATTGAATTAGCAATCGGCTCTTACTAATCTACAACTTCTACAATTGCTTCAATTTCAACAGTAATATTGTTCGGTAAAGAGCCAACACCAATGGCTGAGCGTGTGTGCACCCCTTTGTCACCAAATACCTTACATAACAAATTAGAACATCCATTAATTATGGATGGGTGATTTTCAAATAATGGAACTGAATTTACCATTCCAAATAGTTTAACAAAACCCTTTACTTTAGACAATGAGCCAAGCTCATGCTTTAAAGAGGCAATAATATTAATAGCTACAATTTCAGCGTGCTCTATTGCCTCCTCTTCAGTAACATCTTGGCCTACTTTTCCTTTTTTAAGCTCGCCACTTAGTGTCAATGGTCCCTGTCCAGAGATATAGATCAAGTTACCAACTCGCTTAGCGTTAATAAAATTTCCAATAGGTACTGGAGGTAGGCTAGGAAGCTTATAACCTAGCTCATCCATTCGCTCTTCTGGCGTTGATATTATATTAGTTTTCATTTTAATTCTCCTAATTTTAAACAGGCAGCTGAGTGCCCATCATTAATATTTACTGTTGGTGGTATTGTTTCTAAACACCTTTCATCAGCGTACTTACAGCGTGTTCGAAAGACGCATCCTGAAGGTGGAGATAATGCACTTGGCATATCTCCTTTAAGTATTTCTCTATCAATATTTGCCCTAGGGTCGGGAATAGGAACTGCAGACAATAATGCCCTTGTGTAGGGATGTTGCGGATTTGAATAAACTTCTTTGGCATTACCCGATTCAACGATCTTTCCAAGATATAGAACCACAACTTCGTCACATAAATATTCTACAACACTCAAATCATGAGCAATAAATAGAATGGTAAGATTATGTTTGTCCCTAAGAGACAGCATGAGATTGAGTATTTGAGCCTGAACTGAAACATCAAGCGCCGATACGCTTTCGTCAGCAACGATAAATTCAGGATTTACAGCCAGAGCTCTAGCGATTCCTACTCTTTGTCGCTGACCACCTGAAAATTCATGTGGATAACGAGACATTTGTTCAGCCTGCAAACCAACCTCTTCCATCAATTCAGCGACCCTTATTAAGCGATCTTTTTTACTTATCAACTTATCGTGAACTTTGATGCCCTCTGCAATAATATCTTGAACCCTCATCCGTGGATTTAGACTAGAGAAAGGGTCTTGAAAGATAATTTGCATACGCTTACGCATCGCCCTTAACTTACTATTATTTAATTTAAGTAAGTTTGTGCCTTCTAAATTAACGCTTCCAGAAGACGGCTCTATTAAGCGAAGGATACAGCGGCCCAAGGTTGTTTTTCCAGATCCAGATTCTCCAACCAGGCCAACTATAGATCCTTTTCGAAGAATAAAGCTGACATCATTAACCGCTTGTACCTTACCTGCATTAGTATGGAAGGTTTTTGTTAAGTTTTCAATAGAGATGAATTCACTGGTGTTTATCATGCTATCGCCTCAGATTTCCAGCAACGGGACAAATGATCAACTTGAATAGGTAAGAGCCTGGCTTGTTCATTACATTTTGGCTCACTATATTGACAGCGCGGTGCAAAAGTGCAGCCTTTTGGAGTCGCATATAGGGATGGAACAATACCCTCTATTGGCTTAAGTCGAGTTCGATTGCCATGCTCATCAATATCTCTTTTAGCATTTGGAATTGAGGCAAGTAATCCTTGAGTGTATGGGTGTGATGGCTTTTCAAACAAAGAGTGAACTTTGCCCTGCTCAATGACTTCGCCAGCATACATTACTGCAACCTCATCTGCAACCTCTGCAACAACACCCATACTGTGCGTAATAAACAGAATAGACATTGATAGCTCGGCTTGAAGGCGCCTCATTAAATCTAAAATTTGGGCTTGTATTGTGACATCTAGAGCTGTGGTTGGCTCATCTGCAATTAACAAAGCTGGATTGCAAACCAAAGCTATTGCAATCATGACTCTTTGGCGCATGCCGCCAGAAAGTTGATGTGGGTAGTCATTAATTCGCTGTTTTGCACTTGGAATTTCAACCAAGTCAAGAATCTCAATTGCTCGACGTATCGCCTCTTCTTTTGAAGATGAGTTATGCAATTGGAGCATTTCGCTAATTTGATTGCCAATCGTAAAGAGTGGATTGAGTGATGTCATTGGTTCTTGAAAAATCATTGAAATTTCTGCACCACGAACTTTTCTGTGAGTCTTCTCGTCAATTGCACTTAAATCAAGAATATGGCCCTCTGAATGACGATATAGTATCTTTCCTGCTGTCACTTCACCTGGGAAACCTAGAAGCCCCATGATTGATAAGGCGGTGACAGATTTTCCAGAGCCTGACTCGCCAACAACTGCCAATGTTTTGCCTTTTTCTAAAGTAAAAGAAACGTCCCTAACAGCCTTTGCTGTTCGATTTTTATAAATAAATTCCGTGCTTAGCCCTTGAACCTCGAGGACTAAATTATTATTCATAGTATTTACTTTGTCATTCATTGTATTAACTATTACTCTGGGGAGTTTTTGTGCGTTCTGCCAAAAAAGTTTTAGCGCCTGATATTACCATTCTTGGCTCAAATGCTGACTTCATAGTCATTTCATTTCCCTGTGAATCACTAACTTGTTCATCACAATCATTAACATCAAAAATTGTAAAGTCGGCTTTGCTGCCGATAGCTAAAGTGGCAGCATTTTCAAGTGCAAGGAAATTTCGAGGATTGCATGTTATAGCGTTTACACACTCATTAAGTGTTAGCCCTGCAGCATAAAGCTTTGAGACAGTGGTGGCAAGGTCGTAAACTGGTCCGTTAAGATTCCAACCATGAAGGTCGGTAGAAATAGAATATGGTTTTAAGCCATTTGCTATAGCCTCTTTAGCAACTTTAAAGTTATAAGATGCGGCGCCATGACCCACATCCATATAAACACCCTCCTCAGCAAGACGTTTTGCGTTAGCAAATATTTGCGGAGAATCTGAAATTGATCCAGGATTCTTTCCATTAAAGCAATGGGTGACAATATCACCAGGCCTTAATAAATCAAAAACCTGATTAAGTGTTGGTGGTGGCTCACCAATATGAACCATCATTGGTAGTTTGGCAATTTCAGCAACTTTACGTGCAATTTTAACGGGTTCAATTCCCCAAGGGCCAACAATAACACCGCTAGCTCTAACTTTAATACCGCAGATTATGTCTCTATTTTCCTCAATAACTTTAAGTGTCCGATCAATGTCAATAAATCTCTCATCAATTAATTCTGGAATACGATTGCAAGCAACCAGACCAATGGAGCCGATATTGATAAAAGCTTTAATAGTTTCTCTTTGGCGGTCAATAACGTATTCTTTTAAGCCATGAAAAGTTGCCTCACCAGCTGAGCCAGCATCAACCAGAGTGGTAACGCCTCGTTTAAATCCCGCTTCGTTAGCGCGAATAGAGACATCGCTACCACCATACCAAATGTGGACATGTAGATCGCTCCAACCTGGAGATAGATAAGAATTATTACAATCAACGACCTCAAATCCACTGGATGAATTGTCGGCTATCAAGCCATTCTCATCAATATAAAATGACGATGGCAAATTTGTTTCTTTGAATCCTATAGGTTTATAATTTATTATTTTTAATGTCATAATTAAAGGTCCTTTGCAATTTTAGGATCGAGCGCGTCACGTAGTCCGTCACCCGCTATTTGTAATGATAAAACGCACATTGTGATTGCCACTCCAGGGCAAATAATCATCCATGAGGCTACATCTATGTATTGTCGCCCATTACTAATCATTGTGCCCCAAGTCGGAGTTGACGGGTCAACACCAACCCCCAAGAATGATAGCCCTGCTTCTGAGAGCATCGAATAGGCAAAAATAAAAGTTGCCTGAACGATTATTGGAGACATAATATTTCTTAAAATATGGCTAAAAAGTATTGTTGGAGTTCCAACACCTAACGCCCTAGCTGCTTCAACATAGGGTAATTCTCGAATAACTAGAGTTGAAGCCCTTACTATTCGAGCGACGCGGGGGGCATAAACAATCGACAGCGCAATAACAACATTACTGACAGAACCTCCCAAGACTGCAACCAATGATATGGCAAGTAAAATGTCAGGAAAAGCCATCATTGCATCGGTAATGCGAGAAATTGGAGCGTCCAAGCGTTTAAAAAAACCACTGGTTAAACCCATAACAATTCCTATTGAAGAGGAGATGATTGCTACCCCAACTCCAACGGTCAAAGACACCCTTCCAGCGTAAATTAAGCGTGTAAAAATGTCACGACCAAGCTCATCTGTTCCAAGCCAATACTCTGTACCTGGAGGAAGTAATCGACTTCTCACGGCAATTGAGTTCGGGTCAACGGAACTTATCCATGGAGCAAAAATAGCAAAAACACCAATAACAAAAAGAATAATCAATCCAAATAGTACGGATCGTCTTTGAATTAATACCTTCCAAAGTTTGGCTTGATGTATATTTTCTGAAATATCATTCACTATAATTCTCTTAATATTTAACCCTTGGGTCAATCCATAAATAAATCATATCAATTAAAAAATTAACCAATACGTATACACCTGAAACTACAATTAAAGTGCCTTGTATCATCGGATAATCCCTTCTTAACACTGAGCCAACAACTAGCGATCCAATACCTGGTAAATTAAAAACACGCTCGGTAACAACAGCGCCAGAAATGAGAAGCGCAAAAGTTAAACCAATGACAGTAGCAAGAGGAATAAGGGTGTTTTTAAAAGCTTGACGAAGCACCACATTCATTTCTGACAAGCCTTTTGATCTAGCTGTACGAACATAGTCTTCAGTTAGCACATCGAGCATAGATGCTCGAGTAAATCTTAATATTAATGCCGAGTTAACAACACCCAAGACAAGAGAAGGAAGTAATAGGTGGTAGGCTCTTTCGCCAAAACTTGCACCAGGTCCGCCATAACCAGAAACTGGAAACCACCCTAACTCGGTACCTAAATATTGTTGCAAAATTAAACCCGTCCAAAAACTGGGTATTGAGGCAATCAACATCGCGCTAGTCAGTGAGCTTTGATCTAGTAACGTGCCTCGATAATATGCAGAGGCAATGCCAAATGGTAGTGCGATAGATATGGCAATACCTAGTGAAAATAAGGTTAGTAATATAGAGGGTTCAGCCCTCTCAGCAAGAATACTCAGAACAGGCTGATTAAAAAATATAGATTTACCTAAATCACCTTGAGCCACTTTGGAAATAAAGTCAGCATATTGGATAATGATTGGTCGGTTAAAGCCCATGTCTTCACGAAGCTCTATAGCTTCTTGGGGAGTAGCATCAGGACCTAGCATAAGAGTTGCAGGGTCACCTGGAGCTAGCCTTACAATAATGAAAACCAAGGTAAGAACGATGAACATAACCCAGATCATCCCTAGAATTCGTTTAAATATATATTTTTTCATAGCTTACTAATTAAAACGGCCTAGAGTTGATTATCCCTAGGCCGTAAGTTTAGTTTAAATAATTAAACTATTATTTATATGCATTCCAGAAAAATGGCCATGGAGTTTCAGGCACACCTTTAAGTGATTGCGACTTTCCACGTAAGCTATTAAAGCTTCCAAGTTTAATAAAGCCAACATCCTCAAAGTAGTTATCTTGAATCTGCGACCAAATTGCAACTCTTTCAGCTGTATCTGTCACACTTGTAAACTTAGACATTAAGTGCTCTTTTTCACCATTTGTCCAACCTGATCTATAAGTGGCTTGCATTGTGCCATTTAGAGAAGGCTCAGGAATGTACGGTGAGTGAGAAAGAAAAACATCCCATAAGTCAGGGTTGTTTCTTCTTTGACCAAGCGTCGCCCAGTCAACAACATCCATTTGAACTTTAAATCCTGCTTGCTCTAGATAAACCTTTGCAACTTCCGCAGTCTTAAAGTGCCACATGTATTGTTTTGACGTTAAAATTCGAAGTGGCGATCCATCATAGTCAGATGCCTTCAAGAAAGCACTTGCCTTCTTAGTATCACCAGTTCCATAATTTTCAAGACCTGCATCGCTGTTCCAAATAAAACCTTCTGGATAAAGTGCACCATCTGCTTTATAGAACTTCTCATCACCAAAGGCAGCATAGAGCATTTCTTCAGCAGGAAGAGCCGCTTGTAGGGCTTTTCTCACGTTAAGGTTAGTCATAATACCTTTTTTATGATTAATTACCCACATTGGCCAACCATAAGGAGCCAATAACACAGGCTCTGCCTTAGAACTTGATTCTAGTCTAGCGTAAGACTCAGCTGCAATACTTTCAGCAAAGTCGAACTGACCAGATAGTAAACCTTCAAGACGAGTACTACCGTCACCTACTGGGATAAAGTTAATTTCATCCAAGTATCCTGCTCTTGAACCAGCAGCACCATCGATTGGAGCTTTACTAGAAGAGTAACCATCATAGCGAACTAATTGCAGATATTGATCTGCCTTATACTCACCAACTTTGTATGGACCAGTTCCTATTGGAGCAGCAAGATCATCACCCTTTATATTTTCTTGAGGGTAAATTACAGCTGCAGCATTATTCATTGACATCAATGAAAGCAAAGCTGAATATACTGAGTTAAGTTTAATCTCAACAGTATGAGAATCAAGCGCTGAAACTGAATCAACTTTACTAGCAATAGACTTACCACGTGAGGCAACACTTAACCAACGGTTGAGTGAATCGACAACGTCAGCAGAATCCATACTTGAGCCATCATGGAAGTTAACACCCTGACGAATTTTAATAGTATATGTTAAGCCATCACTTGAAACATCTGGCATACCATCTGCCAATAATGGAGCGGGTGCCCAAGAACTGTCAAAGGTAAAAAGTGTTTCGTAAATATGTTGAGTAACCGTACCAACTACATCTTTTGAAGACATCATTGGATCAAGCGTATCAGCCTCACCTATGATTGCAACATTAACTACACCACCCATAGTGTTAGACATAGCCACACCACTGAGGGAACTACTCAGTAAAGCTATACTTGCAAGAGTGGCGATTTTTTTTGTTTTATACATTTTAAATCTCCTTTTGATTAATTACTATATGTAGCAGAATATTATCTGTAATTTAGGATTTAATATTTATTCCCTTATAATAGAATATATACTACTGTTACGTATCATAACTCAAAATTAAAGTAAAGTCAACAAAATGATAGTGCGACAAGTTTGCTTCTGAGATTATTAGAGAATTTTAGCTAGAGTGTTTGGATTTATAATTCCTTTGTGAAGTTTGCACTTTTAAGGAATATGAAAAGAGGCAAAATAAAACAGTAAAAGAAAAACTATTAAATCTTACTTAGAGCATAAGAATGAAACTTAAGTTTAGCTCTTTCCACTGTAGTTGTTAATTTATCGATTCCTTGAAGTATTTAGTCATCAAATTCTTTACTATGTTTTCTTAATTTATCTATAAGAGAGATAATCTTTTTATCACCTCTTAAAGACTCGTGAATGTAGTCAAAGTATTCAAACCCATTATCTTTAAACTGTCTTGAAATATTTGGGTAATACCACTGCTTATCTAACGCATTAAGAATAAACTCTCTGTTAATCCATAAAGACTCGTCCGCAGATGCAAAGACCTGATCGATAATATGCTCTGCCTTTAAACAACCAAAGATAATATCTGCATCTTTCCAGAGTTCAACAGGAAACTGTGGATAGTGCTCTTCATCTATATTAAATGTATTAATGCCATCTAATATTTCTTCTTTACTTGTTCCAATGAATTCACCATCGTGATTCTCAATTTTATTACCTTCCACTCATGGACTCCTTTATATTATTTGTAATCATTATGAAATCTAACCTCTAAAAGCATTATCTGAAAGAAGGTAGTCAAGCTCCTCCATGGTACTCATTCGCCCAAATATTTCATTTCTATGAGGAAAACGACCAAACTTTTTGATAATATCTCTATGATGTTTAGAAAACTCTAAGTTAAAGTTATATTTTTGAAATAAATATACT
>Ga0075443_10000428_pt1 | contig 17618 bp, 12 predicted proteins | sample CoawatmetaG00DNA_3_FD_71583 | JGI IMG/M metagenome (GOLD analysis project Ga0075443, IMG submission 71583) | Marine microbial communities from the West Antarctic Peninsula - Coastal water metaG006-DNA | ecosystem: Environmental > Aquatic > Marine > Coastal | place: Atlantic Ocean: West... | reverse complement strand
TTTTTTTATGCTTTGATATTTATAGTAAATAACAATTAAACAATAGAGGTTAATTATGGCAAAACAAAACATTGAAAAATCAACACCAAAAGGAAATGTAAAATTTTCAATATCACTATCAGAAGAACAAAAATCTGCAAAACAAGCAATGCTTCATCACCCATATAATTTTATAGTAGGTAAGGCTGGTAGTGGTAAAACATTATTAGCATGTCAAGTTGCATTGGATATGTTTTTTAAGAGAATGATAAATAAAATAATTATTACAAGACCTACTGTTTCCACAGAAGACAATGGTTTTTTACCAGGATCTGAAAAAGAAAAAATGGAACCATGGTTGGTACCTATACGAAGTAATATGAGAAAGGTATATAACAAGCCTATTATATTAGAGAAACTGGAAAAAGATGAATCAATAGAACTAGTTTCACTAGCACATTTTAGAGGTAGAACGTTTGAAAATTCAGTTGTTATTGTAGATGAGTTTCAAAACTTAACAAGATCTCAATTAAGAATGGCGCTGGGTAGATTAGGAAAAGGCTCAACAATGATATTTTGTGGAGACAATCAACAAATAGATTTAAAAGACAAAAACTATTCAGCAATAGTAGATGTTTCTAAAATAACAGAATCTCCATTTGTATATAAAAGAATACTATTAGATAACCATAGGCATGAGGCAATTGATAATGTATTTGAAATGCTAATGGGAATGTAAACTATTGTGTAAACAATAAATTTAATAAATACATTCTGATATTTATATATGAATAATTAAACAAACCTGTAGAAAATAATATGGCACAACACATACCAATATGGCCTGGATCTGAATCAGTACACTACTCAGCTGTAGCTGGAAATACTCCATTCGGCTTCTATGACACTGATCCATCATTCTGTACAGCATCTGTAAAAACAGCAGATTGGAGCGCAAAAAGATTAGGATACCCAATTGTAGATATAGAATTACAGGCCATTAATTTCTTTGCAATATTTGAAGAAGCAGTTACTGAATATAGTTCACAGGTAAATTACTATAATATAAAGGAAAACCTTTTAAGTTTAAAGGGTAATCCAACTGGTAGTAATCTTACACATAAAGAAATAACACCAAATCACGGAAGATTAATAACACTTGCAAAAAGTTATGGTACTGAAGCTGGTAGTGGTGGAGACACAACATATTATAGTGCATCATTAAATGTCACCAACTCAATACAATCCTATGATTTAACAGACTCAAATGTAATTACAGGAATAGGCTCAGGCCAATTTGGAGAATCTAAAGACTCATCCCCATTTATTGCAGAAGGTAATTGGGAAATTAGACGCGTATTTTATGAAGGTACTCCTGCAATGACTAGATATTTTGATCCTTATGTTGGATCTGGAAATAGTACACAACACCTATTAGATGGATTTGGAATGGGAGGAATGTCTCCAGCTGTTAATTTTTTAATGATGCCAATGTATGATGACTTACTAAGGGTACAAGCCATAGAATTTAATGACATGATTAGAAAATCTGGATATAGCTTTGAATTAAGAAACTCAAAACTAAGAATATTTCCTAGACCAACTGCAAATTTTAAATTATGGTTTGAGTACACTAGAAGAACAGATACCATTGACATATTAAAACATGGATCAGGCTCAACTACTATAACTGATTTTTCAAACGCAACATATGATAATATGGTTTATGCGGATATAAATGACCCAGGAAAACAATGGATTAGAAAATATACTTTAGCATTGGCAAAAGAATTACTTGGAAATATAAGAAGTAAATATGGAAGTATTCCTATTCCAGGCTCGGAAGTAAATCTTGATGGTGATACGCTTAGAAGTGAGGCTGCATCGGAAAAAGAAAATTTAATATCTCAACTTAGAGAAGACCTTGAAGCAGCGTCAAGAAGAAATCTTTTAGAAAGACAAAAAGAAGAATCTGAATTTATGAATGAAACGATGAACAAGATTCCTTACGGGATTTATATAGGATAACATTATGGCTCTATTTGGCGGATCAAGAGATATTAGTTTATTTAGGACTCTTAATAGAGAACTAATAAATGAATTAGTAGACACAGCTGTAGATATTTTTAAAACTTCTATATATGATGTCAACGATAATTTATATGGTGAGGCAATAAATAAAATATATAAACATGGAATACGGGTTAACTGTCTAATATCAACTGAAGACCAACAATGGAATAACAGTGAATTAGGTGTTGATGTAAATCAAGCTACAACTTTTTCATTTTTAAGAGATGACCTACTACCATCTGGTGCAATAGGAATTCCAGCAGCAAACGTAGTATTAGAAGTTGGAGATATAATTTTTTGGAATAATTCTTATTGGGAAATAGATTCAACAAACGAAAATCAATTAATCGTAGGAAAAAATCCAGATAATGATTTAGGCAATAAGAGAGAACAAAAAGACACATCTGGAAATCATTCCATGTACATATCATCTTCAGCTAATAACGTTCCAGCTGGAGAAATTCCAGGAGTACCTCAAGATGCTAGAGAAGATTTTGGTTCAAGTTTTTCAATTATATGTACTACCCATCAAACAAGAAAAAGTAAAATTCAATTTGAAAACATTAGAAATGGCTATTCACTTGGCCTATATAACGAGTAAATAAAATGGCTAGAAGCAATACAGGAAGAGAGGAATACGGAATTGATAGCAGTAGAGAAGTTGGACGGCCTCCAATTAATCCTCCTGCTCAAACCTCTCAACGTCATAAGATAACTCGTTCTTCTTCAGGTAAAAATATATCAAATAGTAGATCAACTCAACTCCAAAGAACGGATAAGGTTAAAGATACAAATGTTGGATTATATGATGTTGATGAAGCAATATACTATTATCTTGAAAATGTTGTGCAACCAAGAATTAAAGAAAATGATACTGAGGTTAGAGTACCTATAATGTATGGTTCTCCTGAAAGATGGAAATCAGTACAAAAATCTGGTGTTTTTAGAGACAAAACTGGAAAATTACAGTTTCCAATATTAATGTATAAAAGAACAGGAATATCTAGAGTAGATGGATTTCGAAAGCTAGATGCAAATAATCCTAATCTATTTTATACAGCAACTACAGGATATAATAAAAAAAATAGGTACGATAATTTTAGTGCCCTTGTTGGAAGAAAACCAAGTAGAGAATCATATAACGTTGTTATTCCTGATTATGTAAAATTAACCTATGATTGTATATTAGTTACTGAATTTATTTCCCATCAAAATAAGATATTAGAAGATATAAACTATGCTTCAAATGCATATTGGGGAAAAGATAATTATTTTAAATTTTTAGCTAATATGACTTCATTTGATTTATCTAATGATTTAGAAGACGGTCAAGATAGAGGTATAAAGGCAACGTTTTCAATAGAAATGAATGGGTATATAATACCTGATAATTTACAAAAAGATATGACACAATATAATAAAAAATCATATGGTGTTGCAAGGGTAATAATGGGTAATGGTGTACATGGTAATATTGATTCATTAAACCAAGCATTAGGCAATGATTCAATAATACAATCAAGTATGGAAAATAAGTCTAGTTATTATAATGAAGGATCAGGTAAGTCCAGTGGCATGATCCCAAAACAAAATATTTTAAAAGGTCACGGACAAAAAGAATAATAATAGTATTTATTATTAAATTAAACAATAGAGAGGTTATAAAATGGCAGTATTAACACAAGATGAACAACAAAAATTAGAAGCTCACAGAGCGGAAAAAGCACAACAACAAGCAAATACAATGGAAGCAAAAAAATTTACTGACGAAGAACTAAATAGTATAGAATCAATAAAGCAAAGCTATGATGGTATTACATTAAGAATGGGCCAACTACACTTTGAATTATCTGCTCTACAATTAGAGAAAGAAAATCTAGAAAATTCTTTTAAAGAAAACAGAAAGGCAGAAGTTGAATTTGCACAATCATTAACAACTAAATACGGTAAGGGAACTTTAAATATAGAAACAGGAATGTTTACCCCATCAGATGGAATTTAGGACCATTTCTGTATATTTATATATAGATAAATAGTGGATCGAAACCATATATAGAACACAATAGAGGAGAAATAAAACATGGCTGAAAGAATCGTTAGTCCTGGTGTTTTTACACAAGAAAATGACCTATCATTTTTACCAGTTGGAATTGGTGAAATTGGTGCGGCAATTATTGGTAGAACCGAAAGAGGTAAAGCATTTGAACCAGTAGTAGTTCGCTCAATGGCGGATTTTGAATTACAATTTGGATCAGATACAGCTGGTACGTATGTACCATACACAGTAAAAAATTATATAAGAAGTGCAGGAAGCGTTACTATTGTAAGGGTTCTTGGATTAAATGGATATACGCTGAATAAGCAAGTATTCCTAACGGCATCCGGTTCATCTACTGGACCATCTGGTTCTACAGTTAATGGAACAACTAGTGGTTATTTATTAGGTGTTATTCATGCGTCTGCTCTTTTATCAACTCAGCAAGAAACAGCAATTACATTTGGTACTCCTTCTGGAGGAACATTTGCAACTGGTGCATTTATTTTACCTGAAGATACTGCTGGAAGTGGATTATTCGTACAGAATAACTATGAAGTACAAATTGGTGATGGTGGAATTAATGAATATAGATTTATAGCACATGGAGGAACAGCTCCAACTGATGGTCTTGGACAATATGGGCCATTCTATTTCTTAACTGGGTCTTCAATGGCCGCAACTGCTACTACTTTAGCTGCTGAAATCAACACTCACGCTGGTACCTTTGTATCAGCAAATGTAGTTGGGACAGGTATAACTGGTATGGTTCAAGTTACGTCTTCTACTGTTGGTATAAACGGAAATACTTTCACAGTTCAGTCTGGATCATCTGCTGGTGTTCCAACAAACTGTTTAACAAATGGATATGGTGCACTAATTACTACTCTTGGAGGAGGAACTGCACAAACAGGCGTAGCAACTGCTCTTGATAGTTCTTTAACTGGTACTGGTACAATGAAATTAGCTACATTTAAAGGTGCAACAGCAGTAACTTGGTCATATGATAAAACAAATTCATGCTACTGGCCAAACCAATTAATGGGAAGTCCTGGTATACATATTCCTGCGGCTAGTAGAACTGCTGCAAATATGGAAGATGCATACATTTATTCTGTATTTAATTCTCAATCTTATGGTGCATCTGCAAATAACAAAGGTGGTGGATATGGATTTACTAAAGCTTCTGCTTCTATGGGATCCGTTAACTTTACTGCAGCAACTGCAACAAGTACAAACACACTAACTTCTGGTAAAGAATACGCAGCGGCAGCTACTCCTTGGGTAGTTTCTCAAACTATAGGTTCTACAAACTCACCGCTATTTAAGTTTCATACATTATCACACGGTAATACATCAAACATGCAGTGTAAAGTTAGTATCTTAGGTATTAAAAAGGCTGGATCTATAGGTGGAATAGACTATGGAAGCTTTACACTTATTGTTAGAAAATTCGATGATACAGATAATAAAGTTGTTGGATTAGAATCATATGCTAACTTAAGCTTAGATCCTTATTCGCCTAATTATATTGGAAGACGTGTTGGAGACAAGTACAAATATTACGACACTAATGGAAAATTAATCGTTGCAGGTGATTATAACAATCTTTCTAAATATGTTAGAGTAGAAGTACATGAAAACGTTAGAAATAGAGTTTATTCAGATGCATTAGTACCCTTTGGACATGAAGCTTATTTATCTCCATTTGTACAATTACAATCTGTTGGAGATGATGGATATGGAGCATACCCTGCTGCAGCCCTAGTAACTTCAAGAAGTATAGCTACAAATACATCTACATATTTCGGATTTAACTTTAATGAATCTGTACTTAATAATGGTATGAAGAACTATCTTGCACCAATTAGTGATACTGGAAACGTTGGATATAATGATACATTCTTATTATCAAAATGTACTGATGGTAATGAAGGTGGAGAAATAGACTTAGATAGTAGCTTACATAAGAAAAGATTTAGTTTGGCTTTCCAAGGTGGATATGATGGTGTTAATCCAGCTAGTCCAATAAACGTTGGAAAAGACCTTTCGATGACTAATACATTTGGTTTAAGTTTTGCTAATACTAATGCTGACGGTTACAAAGCATATAAAAAAGCTTTAAATACTGTAACTAATCCTGATGAGATTGATATTAACCTTATTGTTCTTCCAGGTGTTTTATCTCAAAACGCAACTAATATAGTAGATAAAGTAATTACTGTTTGTGAAGATAGAGGTGATTGTTTCTATGTATTTGATGGAGTAAATTCATTAAATGGAGATAACGTAGCAGCTGCAGAAGCTCAAGCAAACTTATATGATACTAACTATGCAGCAATGTACTATCCTTGGATAAAAATACTTGATGCAACTGTAAATAGATTCGTATGGGTACCGCCATCAGTAGTAATACCTGGTGTATATTCATACAATGATAAAGTTGCTTTCCCATGGTTCGCTCCAGCAGGATTAAATAGAGGAAGCCTAGGAAATGTACTAGATGTATATACAAGACTAACCCACGCAGAAAGAGACGATTTATATGAGTCTAAGGTTAACCCAATTGCAGTATTCCCTAATACAGGAGTATGTGTTTGGGGCCAGAAAACTCTACAAACTAAACCTTCTGCATTAGATAGAATAAACGTAAGAAGATTGTTAATAAAGCTTAAGAAATTTATAGCTTCTTCTACAAAATACTTAGTATTCGAGAATAATACAACAGCAACAAGAAATAGATTCTTAAATATTGTTAATCCATATTTGGAAACTGTTCAACAACAACAAGGAATATACGCATTTAAAGTTATTATGGATGAATCCAATAATACTCCTGCAGTTGTAGATAGAAACCAAATGGTCGGTGAAATATTCTTACAGCCTGCAAAAGCTGCTGAATTTATTATAATTGACTTTAACATAATGAGAACTGGTGCATCATTCGAAGAATAAAATTTAAAGAAGAAGATATTTATATACAAGAATAATCTTAATAGGAGAAAAATAAATGGCAAATCTAGTCGATCCAAATGAAATAATGTTCACGGCCTTCGAGCCCAAACAACAAAATAGGTTTATATTCTACGTTGATGGAATTCCAGCTTATCTAATTAAAACAGCTGCAAGACCAAAGCTAGCAACAGAAGCTTTAGAATTACAACACATGAATGTTTCACGATATGTGAAAGGTAAAACTACATGGGAAACTATTGATTTAGTTTTATATGACCCAATTGTACCATCAGGAGCTCAAGCTGTTATGGAATGGGTACGTTTACATCACGAATCAGTAACAGGTAGAGATGGTTATGCAGATTTCTATAAGAAAGATGTAACGATTAATATACTTGGACCAGTAGGTGATAAAGTAGAAGAATGGACAGGTAAAGGCGCAATGATTACTTCAGCTGATTTTGGAGCAATTGATTGGACACAAACAGCCGCTGCTAATGAAATTACTATCACTATTCAATGTGATTACTGGATATTACAATACTAATATAAATTATTTCATACAAATTAAGAAATCCCATACAAATAGTTTGGGATTTTTTATTATATTTTGCATGAGATATATATTTATATACGTTACAAACAATAGAGCACAGGAGAAAAGTTATGTCAAAAGAAGTAAACCCAGACTACCCAGGTGGTAGATTATCAGACGAAGAATTAAAAAGCCAAATTATACAGGAAGCAGCAGCACCTATAAAGTCTGCAACGCAAGCATCTAAATTCCCTACAGAAATTATAGATTTACCATCAGGAGGAATACTATATCCTGAAGGCAGTCCATTGTCTGAAGGAAAGGTTGAAATAAAATATATGACTGCAAAAGAAGAAGATATTCTTACTTCTCAAAACTTAATAAAAAATGGAACAGTTATTGATGTTTTATTGAGAAATCTAATTGTCAGTCCTATAAACTATAATGATTTATTGGTTGGTGACAAAAATGCAATAATGATTGCTGCTAGAGTATTGGCATATGGAAAACAATATGAAGTAGAACTAACTAGTCCAACTGGTGAAAAGCAAAAAGAAGTTGTTGATTTAACACAGTTTGAAGCTAAAGAAATAGATCCTAATATATTTACTAGTGGTGAAAATAAATTTGAATTTAAGTTGCCAGCATCTAAGAGAACCATAGAATTTAGATTACTTACTCATGGTGACGAAGGAAAAATTCAATCAGAAATAAAAGCAAATAAAAAATCTAGAAACAGAATTAATGGTGTTAGTCCAGAATTAAGTACTAGATTAAAGTATATGATTGTATCAGTAGACGGTGAATATGACAGAATGGCCATTTCTAAATTTGTTGAAAATGAATTTCTTTCTAGAGATTCACTAGCATTCAGAGAATATATGAATAAGATATCTCCAGATATTGACCTCACATACAACTACTACGGTGAAACTGACGGACAAGAGCATGAAATAACTCTACCAATGACCGTCCAGTTTTTTTGGCCTAGGGTCTGAATACAGGCCCATTCTGCACAACACGTTATTTGACATGGCGTACCACTCGCAAGGGGGATTCTCTTGGGAATCATTATATGAAATGCCAGTCCATCTTCGTAGATTCTATCTTCAAAAACTTCATGATGCCAAAAAAGCTGAAAAAGAAGAAATGGATAAAGCTAAGTCAAAATCCTCTGGAAGGCGATAATAAAACCCTATCTTCTGATATTTATATACGTAATAATATGAACAATAGGAGATAAATTATGTCTAAAGAACAACAACTTAGAAAGGTAATTCGAGAAGAATTAAAAAAGGTATTAAAGGAAGATAATATCTTAGTAAAATTTCTTCATGGAATTCTAAACAATCTAGGATCTGCAGCAAAAAAACGTGCTGTAAAAAAATTACTATCTACACCTGAAATACAATCACTAATGAATGATCCTGCACCAGAAACTGACAGAGCCAGTAAACAGTTTCTTAAGATGGCTAAAAAGTGGAGTTAGTAGGGTAAATCATGGCAAAGGACAAGTATACATCTGAAGAACAATCAAAGCTTAACGCCGAGTTAAAACAGCAAAATAAGCTTTTAGACACTGCACGCGTTCAGGTTGTAAAGATGAGCGCAGAATACGATAAATTTTCAGATAAAAGAAAAAAAGCAGCCAAAGAATATAAGTCACAGCTAGATAAAGCTCAGGCCAAACTTGAGCAAATAGCAGAAAAGGCTATGGAGGTAGCTGACAACCATCAAACAACTGCAGATTATTCTAGATCTATAAACGTAGAACAGGCAAATCTAACAAAGATGATGAGTGACCATAGTAAATCCCAAGAAAAAAATATTATGGGTGCTATGGCTCTACAAAAATTTGATACTATTGCAATTAAAGGAGCAGCAGTACAACAAACATTAGCTGCTGGAAATTTAGCTGTTGGTCAAGCAATGAGTGCTACACTAGCATTAGACGTTGGTATGTTAGAAGAGGTAAAATCTGCAAATATAGATATTGGATCATTAATGGAATCACAAGATATGATTCAAACCAATATGGCACTAGCTCACGCAGATGAAATAGCAAATCTAGAAGCTTCAGGAGCATCTCAAACAGAAATACTTGCAAAGCAAATACAACAAGCAGATCAAGTTTCAGATATGTCTGATACATTTGCCACACAAGTTGACCAAGCTGATGAAATGAATTCTAAGATGGAAGAAAGAGGTCTTCATGGCTTTGAAACCAGAGAAATATTAGCATCACAAACAGAAGAATTTGAAGCCCAACAAGAGGTACTAAATGGGCTTAAAGATTCAGCAAAAAAATATATAGGTATATTTAGTAATGGCCAATTAGCCTTTGCATTTATAGCAAATCAAATAGGTAAAGCTGCTAGAGAAATGCGAGAGTTTGCTAATTCTTCAGGTACAAGTCTTGGAACATCAATGAAAATGGTAGGACAAGCAAAGTTAGTAACTGCTGAAACTATTGGACTAGGTATAGCACAAGAAGACGTGGCAGCTGTACAAGCCGCTATGTTAGATAAAGGAGTTGCTTTAAAGGATATTACCACAGAAAATGTTAAACAAGCAACAATACTCTCGGCTAGATTTGGAATGGGAGCCTCAGAAGCAGTTGGATTTAGAAAAAACTTAATGGAGATGGCTGGTGGTAGTGAAGATACAGCTACACACATGCAAAATAGTGTTGCAGCAATGGCTAAAGCTAACGGCCTAGCTCCAGGTAAACTATTAGGAATAGTTGCAGATAATACAGAAGAATTTTCAAGACATGGTAAAAAAGGTTTTGATAATATGGTAAAGGCAGCAGTTGCAGCAAAAAAATTAAATGTGGAATTTGGTTCTCTTGTATCAGCAGGTAAAGGATTACTTGATATTGAAACATCATTAGAAAATGAAATGATGGCCAGCGTACTTATAGGTAGAGAATTAAACCTTAATGCAGCAAGAGAAGCAGCAATGAAAAATGACACTTTAGGTGTCGCAAGAGAATTAACAGCTCAAGTTGGTAGCTTAGCTGACTTCCAAGATATGACAGCAGTAGGACAAGATGCTCTTGCAACTGCATTGGGTCTATCTGTAGAAGAAGTTGTAAATATAATGGAAAACCAAGGAAAACTAAACGATTTAAGTGAAGCAGGCTTGGAGCATTATAAAGAAACCGGCGAAATACAAGAACAACAAGAAGGACTATTGGCTAGAGCAGGAATGCTTTTAGCTGAAAATGCTGAATCAGCATCTGCAATTGCATCTAGTTTTGGTGGCTGGAAAAAAATGTTAGGTGGAGTTGGTGGTGCACTTAAAGGAATTGGTGGAAAACTAAAAGGTATGATGCCAGAAGGATTAGGTGGAGCAAAAGCGCCTGGTGTTCCTGCAGTTGGTACTGATTCTCCATTGCCAGGAAAAACAAAGGCCCCTAAAATACCTAAAACAAAAGCAAAAATGCCAGGAAAGACAAAGGCTCCTTCAATGCCTAAAACAAAGGGATCAGTTCCTGGGGCAAAAGGCGGAGTAATGGACGGTATTGGTAAAATAGATATGAATAAAGTCTTAAAGGGTGCAGCTGCAATGATTATAGTAGCAGCTGCTGTATATGTATTTGCAAAAGCTGTACAACAATTTATGGGTGTTAGTTGGTCTGCGGTTGGAATGGCTGTAGTATCTATGTTAGCATTGGTTGGAGCAGTTGCTCTTTTAGGAGCTATTATGATGAGTGGTGTAGGAGCAGTTGCAATTATAGCAGGAGCAGCTGCAATGTTGATCGTAGCTGCCGCAATGTTAGTCTTAGCAGTTGCCCTTAAAATAATGAGTACTGCTATTCCAAACTTTATGTTATTAATACCAGTACTACCAGAATTAGCTATCGGTATGTTTATGCTGGCTCCTGCTTTACCAATAATGTTCTTACTTGGTATAGCTCTACCAGCTCTTGGTTTTGGATTAGCAGCCGCCTCAATAGGATTTGCAATTTTTAATGCAGTTGGAGGAACTGAAACTTTAATGGGACTATCTGTAGCGTTAGCTCCACTAGCACTTATTGGTCCAGGACTTTTGCAAGCTGGTATAGGAATAGCTGCAATGGGAGTAGGAATGATTCCATTGGCTCTTGGAATGCTACTCTTAGGACCAATGGTACCTATGTTTATGTTATTTGCAATGGCTATAACAATGATGATAGAACCGTTAACCGCCCTTGCAGGATTAATGGAGCCTTTAGCTGGTCTTGGAATGGTATTGGCAGAACTAGGACTAGGATTTGCAGCAATGGGAATAGGATTTATACCACTAGCCCTAGGTCTAGCTTTAATAACTCCTTTATTACCTACTTTATTTGCTCTAGAAAAATTAGGACTATTATCAGGAATAGGAACAGCAGAAAAAGACTTAGAAGATTCAAAGGATGAAGGCAAAGGTTCAAGCTCTGGCGGCGGTGGTGGATCAAACTCTGAACTAATGGCAAAAATGGATGAATTAATAACAGCAGTTAAATCTGGAGGTACTATTAACTTAGATGGAAGAAAGGTTGGTGAAGTATTAAATCTTGGTAAAGGACCAGTAGGAGCATAATATGGCAGACGATCCAAAAATAAGTAAGTTTGAAACAACAGATTTAGCATCTTTCTATAAGAGCAATGGAAGTGCATTTTCTAGTGTAAGACCACCGGCTGGTCAATTTGACCATTCTGGTCCTAAAATAGATAAAATATCAGACAAAACTCCGGTATCAAAACTAGCACAAATGGTTGAAGATGTAAGTCTAACAAATCAAACACCAGAAAAAACAGGACAAAACGTATCTTCTTTACCAGAAACTCCTAATAAGATTGGAGTTGATGCATCTAAATTTGGTGCAACACCTGAAAAGATTGGTACAACTGTATCTCCTTTCGGTCCAACAGCTAATAAAAAAGGTATTGATCCGTTTAGTTTTGCTCAAACCCCAGAAAAAATTGGTACTACTACAACCGCCTTTGGTGCAAGTCCTGAAAAAACAACTGTAGACGTATTTCCTGCTCCAACATCACCAGAAAAAATTGGAATAGATACTGCTGGATTTTTATTTAGTCCTGCATTTGATGGAACAGATACTTCAGCATTTGCTTTTTCTCCTGCATTTGCAGGAACAACTACAAGTGGATTTGATTTTATATTACCCGACCATTCAGCACAATTAAAAATACACAACGAAATAAAGGATATAGATGCAAAGGGATTTACACCAAATCAAACATATCCTAATACAGATTTTAAAGGTATATCTGGTCCAAAGTTTACAAGTAAACGTTTATCTACACAACTAAAAATAAGAAATGGTTTATCTGATATAGATATGGCTGGGTTTACACCAAATAAATCTCACTTAGGACCAACTGATTTTAAAGGAGTTACTGGTGATCCAGGAACCATGCAATATAGTATGAATACAGATAACCCTGGTTCAACTTACGCTTGGACCAGAATGATGTATAATGATAGAGTTACCACAGCTGATAATAATATAGCAAATTTAGCTGCAACTGGTTTTACAAAATATAGTAAAGGACAATATAAGGGTGGGGTTAGTGATTTTATCGGTGTAGATTCAGACAGCAATACATATGACTATCCAGTAGATACGCCTTTCCCTATGGGCAGTTATGGTTTTAATTCATTCCAACGAAAAGAAATAGGTCTAGGTAACAGAGGAACTACAAAATATGGAAAAGGCCAAGAGTTTAATGCATTAGGTAGAACCGGTCCTTACGGAGATGCATCAATATCTGCTAGAAAAGAACAATTTTATAATGATTCTTTTAATTCAAGAATAGGAAAACAATATTTAGAAATACCCGGAGTAGGAGAAACAGATCTTAGGAGAGAATCAACAAACGTACATTCCTGGGGAAATGCAACAGATCAACCATTTATTCAGCGAGATATTGGTAGCAATTGGAGTTTATTTAGTGATTCACCTGCAGCAAAAGGTGGAAAAGGTGGATTATTCGGTATAGATCTTATTAGAGGTGGAGTAGGAACAGCTATAAATAGATCTCTTATTGATGCACTTAGAATAGGTAAATTTTTAATTAGTCCAAAAGGATTATTATTTATAGCTAAAAATGTGGGAATGCAACTTACTAATCCGAAAATGCAAATTGATAGTATATTAGGAATAGGTGCAAACAGGATATATCCTTTAGGGCTTTCAACACTTGCTCAAACCCTTACAAATGCTGTTGGTATACATTTAATTAGGCACGGTTTAGGGCCATTAAATGGAACTTTGCCAAACAATGCTAGATATGAAGATAATGTATACCATTCATTTGGGTCAGCAACCGGCGGAAGTGGAGCTAAAAAAGCAGCAAAAGAGGCCGGACTAGAAGTACCAGATATGAGTGATGTTACTGGTGACGTTCCTAAATTACCCGATTTAGATACAGGTACTCCAATGGGTGCAGGTAACGAAAGAAGTAAATCTAGATTAGTATTTTTAGCAACAGATATGCAGTCAGGCCTATTTGCATTTGATAATGATAGTGGTGATGGCGGTAATCAATCCCTTTCTAATATGCCATCAGCTGATTCTCTTAAAGACGGTTTAAAAAGGTCTGCAATTAATAAATTACCTGGAGCCGTTAGAGGAATGTCTAAGGTTAAAATAACTCGTTTATCTGATAAAGGTTTTCTAGGTCCAAACTCCGTATATGGAATTGGTGGTACTACAATATTCAGGTCATCAGTTGGTGTAGGAATCGCCCAACACGAAGAAACAGGAGGAACATTTTCAGATTCAAAATACCTAACTTCTACTGGACAAGACAGAATTTACAATCAGGACCAAGGAATTAGAACAACACAAAACCCATCTCTTACAAGAGTATACAATACTTCAAATGATGGCGACAAATATAGTGACCAATACGGCGGAACCAACCCAAGTAAAGATAATTATAGTCCTAATGCTGACCAAAATAGTCTTGCATATGATAGAATGACAGACCTAGCAGATACAAATCCTTACAAATCCAGACAAGCAATACGACAATTAGGTATAGAAGGTACAATAGAGAAACCCGCAGTAGCACAACTAATTACTGATAATCCAGATTATTATAATGATTGGTCTGACTTCGGTTTTGAATATGAAGGGTTATTAAAAGGAAGAAGGGCGTATAATACACATGACAAATATAGTTCTAAAACTGGTAATGGTACATACGATGAAATGCTTGGAGATTATGCTGGTTCTGATTCAATAGAAGTTAATGATGAAGCTAATGAAGACGATGAAGGAACTGTTGAAAAAGGTGGAGGAGGAACATTTCAATCTCCATTAACTCAAAGGTTTGCAGTTGAAACAAATGAAGGTATTGGTACCCCAGATAAACTAGCTAGTTTAATTGGTGATAATAACAGCCCTAGTGATTTTAATGTTTCTCAAAACATGAGACTTAGGAATTATGAAACCCTTACCTATGGTAAAGTATTAGCTGACAAACAAGGAAAATCTACACCCAGAACCACACAAAAACTAATGGACTTTAGAGAACTACTAACGGGCCAAAACGAAAATTTCCATAGACCAAATGACGGAGATATAACTGCTCCCGCATGGGCAGGTAAAGATAGAGTTACCAGATTTGGGGCCGATCACGGTACAATGTATTCTCCAGATGGTGGAGGTAAACCTTTACGTGGAAATAGGGATAATTTATTAGGGTTAGAAGATTCATCAGTAGATATGACAGATCCAGAAAATCCAGAGTATCTTGCTGAATTTGATGATCTAATTAGGGTTAAATTTTCATCAATTAGTTCTGATGGAGGTGATGCTGAAACATTACAATTTAGGGCATATATGACAAACTTATCTGATGGATTGACCCCGTCATGGCAAGAAGTAACGTATGTTGGGCGAACTACACCTTTATATTTATTTGAATCAATGGGTAGAGCAATAACATTTGACCTACAACTAGCAGCTGGAACAAAGGCAGAATTACTTGCAAATTATAAAAGATTAAACAGATTTATGCAGTTAATTTCTCCTGAATATAAACAAGGATTACCTGTTGCACCTATGTTAAAAATAACTATTGGTGATTGGTTTGTAGATACTCCAATAATTATAGATAGTTTTACTTTAGCACCAAACGAAAATTCTCCATGGGAATTAGATGAAGGAAAACAATTACCGTTTTATTTAGATTTAACTATTGGTGGTAAAGTGCTATTTGCAGATAAAGCGGTTGGTGATGAGGTCACTCAAACAATATATGCTAGAGATGCAAATTACTTTGGTGCAATATCTCAAGAGTTCAAAGCTTCAGGAATATACTCACCAACAGAATAGAAGAACTATAATATGAAAAGATACGAATTAAATAGAAAAAAGCGAGATAAACACCTTAGAACAGTTTATGGAACAATTCTATATCCTAAAATAGAAAGAAAGGATACAGATTTATATGTTATGTCTAGGCTTGGAGATAGGCTAGATAATTTAGCTATGGAATTTTATAAAGACGTTACACTATGGTGGATAATTGCGCAAGCAAATAATATTGGCAAAGGTACCATGAACGTTGAAATAGGTACTACACTAAGAATACCACAACAAACAGATGTTATAATAGAAGATTACAACGAAATAGTAAGAAATAGAAAGATAATATAATGGCAGCACCATCGTTTTTTAATAGGGCCTGGCCTTCAAAGGTAATTGATGAGCTAATGGATAGAGCATCAATAATTCCAGATGAATATTCATTTTGGACCCATGGTAGAATGCCTTGGATAAAAATGACGTCAAACGTCCAGGTAAATGGTGATACAAAACTAAGAGAAAGAAAGCAACTGTTTTCAGGTAATTTAGATACCCTAACTAATTCATATGATTTAGAAAATAGATCAGAACCAATGCCTGGTATAACATCATTAAACGTAAAAGACCAAGGAACAGCAGGCGCACTAAGAAAAGCAACTATAGAATTCAAGTGCTGGTCTATGGAACAAATAAAATACATAGAACCTTTATATATGTCTTTAGGAACATATGTTGTAGTAGAGTGGGGCTGGTCAACAAAAAGTAACGGCGACAGGAACACTTCATACTTAAAGCCTGACCAAATGCTTGGATCACAATGTGACTTTTCAAAATTAGTAAAAGAAAGACAAGTTTCTTCTCACTTTAATTACGATGCCTTAAAGGGTAAAGTTGCTAACTTTAGTTGGTCTGTTAATAATGTTGGTGGTTTTGATTGTACATTAGAACTAATATCAATGGGAACAGTTTTAATGTCTACACCAACAAATACTACATCAATGACTAATAAGTGTAAAGATAGCGATGACGACAAAGCTGCAACTGAAACAGCAAAAGCAGAAGAAATGTTTCCAAATAGTTATGCTGTTATGGTTTTTGTTTATCAAGAAATGGTTTCTGGTGAAGCATTTGAAGTACCTGGAATAGATGGAACAGCTTTCGCAGGATTACCAATTGCATTTGATAAAGATATAGAAGATGACGAAAAAGAAAAAGATTTAGATAGTGAAAGTTATAATCAAGATTTATCATACTACGTAACCTGGGATTATTTTGAAGAACATATAATTAATAGATTTTTAATTCCTGAAATATCAGAAAAATCAGATGAAAAAACTGGCCAAACATCTGGTGGCGGTAGCGAACCATGTTGCAGTGGAAAAGAGGAAGACTTAATACAGGATGTAGAAGGAAACGAAACTGCTTGGAATGCAATATACAAAGAAACAAAACCTTTGATGCCTCACTTAGTTGCTAGAAGAACTATTGGTGTAGGAGCATTAGATAGTAGAGGAACTGTTATCAAAAACCATCCATTTTTAGTTTCTTCAAATCCAATGGTATGTATATTACCAGGCCAAGCACATTGGGATGGATATGAAGAAGACACAAACTGGGCCTCAGAAAAAGCTACTAACGTTCAAGGATCCTTAAAGGCAACCTCAAACAAGGCAAAGGCAATTAAAGAAGAAGCAAAAGAATCTGGAAATGTTATAATACAAGCCCTTGCA
>Ga0075443_10000424_pt1 | contig 17747 bp, 20 predicted proteins | sample CoawatmetaG00DNA_3_FD_71583 | JGI IMG/M metagenome (GOLD analysis project Ga0075443, IMG submission 71583) | Marine microbial communities from the West Antarctic Peninsula - Coastal water metaG006-DNA | ecosystem: Environmental > Aquatic > Marine > Coastal | place: Atlantic Ocean: West... | reverse complement strand
ATTCAGTACTATCCAATGATTTAAACTATGATTTTTCAGGTAAAACCTGTGCAATTGTTGGTAGTGCTCCAAATGCATTGAATAAAAAATATGGAAAAGAAATAGATGAACATGATTACATTTTTAGGTCTAATGATGCAAGAATAGAAGGATTTGAAGAGTGGGTAGGTAGTAGAACAGATTTTAGAACCGTTTCAGGTAAAACTTTTGCAAGTACTGAGTTTGAAAAAACCACATCCCCATTACCAACTGCAACATGGTTTCCAAGATTAAAAGGCGAACACTTTTTAATTAGATCTACTCCATATGATATAGACAGAATTTTTAATGTCTATGATTTACACATAAATGGTAAAAATAAAATTAGTTATATACATAACGATATAGAAAAATATGCAAAGCAAGTAACAGGAGCCATAGAAGCTACGAGCGGTTTTATGTCTATTTTAGTTGGTGTATTATTATTTGGTAAGGTAGATATATATGGTTATAGCTTTTATGATGGTAAAGAAGCTCAGCCTGGAAGCCACTATTATAAATATTTTACTTCTCCATGCGGAACAGTTCATAGTTATAATGGAGAACTTAATTGTGTTAAATCCTGGCAAGAACAAGGTGTGTTAAATATCCATGAGTAAAAGGTATAAATAATGTGGCTTGATATAACAAATATACGTACGTTTCCCCATGAAATGAAACTAAATAATTCTACTTATTTTATAACAAAAGAAAATAAAGATTATTATCTAGTTTCAAATATTTGTCCCCATCAAGGAGGAGAAATAATTCTAACAGATAAATTTGAATGTAACGTACACGGTTGGAAATTTGATTCATGTGGGAATTGTACAACTGTCCCAAGTAAAAAACTATATAAGGAAAAATTAGAAGTTCATGATAATAAGGTATATTTAAAAGAAATAAAAAATGAATTTAAGATAGATACAATTGCAACTATAGATCTAGATATTAAATTACATGCTCATTCGTGTGTAGAATTCATATACAACGGAATATCAGTATTGACAGATCCATGGTTGGAAGGTTTAGCGTTCATGGGATCTTGGAAACATAGTCCAAAACCAGTAATAAAACCTGAGCAGTTAACTCCAGATATAATATGGATATCACATGAACATTCAGATCATTTTCACATAGAAACATTAAAAAAATTTAACAGGAATACTACTATTTTATTTCCTGATTTTCCAAATAAGAGGATAGAAAATACATTAAAAAAATTAGATTTTAACAATATATTGCCGCTAAAATTTGGAGAAAAAAAGACTATTAACAAGATTGAGTTTACATGTTATGAACCACAAAGTGTTTGGAATGATAGTATTTTACATATGAATATTGACGGGTTTAATATACTAAATTTAAATGATGCAGGACTAAATTTTAAAATCAAAAAGTACTTACCAAAAATAGATCTATTAATGTCATCATTTTCCCCAGGAGCATCTGGATACCCATTATGTTGGGAGAATTTATCTAAACAAGAAAAGGTAAATTATTATGAAAAAGCAAAAAATGGAATGTTAGAAATGTTAAATAGATCTTGTAAGCTTTATGATGCAACATTTTTATTACCATATGCATCCCATTTTGATCTTCATCACCCAGAACACAAAGAGTATAGGGAAATAATATTAAAATATGGTAAAAACACGGTTATGGATGTTAAAACATTTATCAAAGACTTCGAAGTTTTAGATATATTACCAGGAGAAAGTTGGAATGTATTATCAGGTAGAACATATAGGATATATACAGGTAAACTTAAAAATGTGATACATACTTCCAATATGGTATATCACAATGAATTTGATTTTTATTTTCCAAATGAAACTACTGTAGACCTAATACAATACTTAGAAAACTTAAATAAAATTCCAGATATATGCTTGTGTGAAGATATAAAGGTTAGATTAAATGAAACGTATTTTATCATAGAACATGGGCAATTAAGTATATCTACTCACCCACTACCAGATTATGATTTAGGAATTGATATACCAAAAAACATATTAAGTAATATAATTTCAAATGATATATCATGGGATGAAGCACTTATTGGGTTTTGGTGCAAATTATATAGAACATCTGAAAAATTCAATCAAGGTTTCTGGAGATTACTTCAGGCGCCATATTATAAAAAGCAAATTGGAACAAGGACTATAGGAACTGGCATAATAACTGAAGCTTCTAATGTTTTTGAAATAATTAAAAATTATCCAAAATCTGAATCTATATTGCGAAGGTACGGTTTATATTGTCAAAGTTGTCCAAATGCAATAAAGGAAGATATAGGACAGGCTGCTAATTATCACGGCTTATGTGAAATATCTTCAAAAAACTTATTAATGGAGCTAAATAATGCAATTTAAAATACTTATACCAGCAAGAGGAGGTTCTAAGAGAATACCAAATAAAAATGTTATTCTTATTGACGGAAAACCCTTAATATCATACTCAATAAACGAGGCAAAAAAGCTAACTGACAATGTATATGTTAGTACTGATTGCGAAAATATTTCAAAGGTTGCTAAAAAATATGGTGCAAAAGTAATAGAACGACCTTCTTGTATAAGTGGGGATCACGCAAAAACAGAAGAAGCCGTACAACACTTTTTAGAACTTGAAGATACTAATATATTGGTAGTTTTACAAGCAACTACCCCTTTGGTAAGATACGATCAAATATTTCAAGGTATAAAGTTAATGGACAAACATGATTCTGTAATATCTGTAACAGAAGATAAAGGATTTTACTGGGATAGCTATGGTGATCCTGTAAATTTTATTACTGGAAATAGACCTAGAACTCAAGATATGTTGCCTTGGTATAAAGAAAATGGAGCATTTTACATAACAACAAAAAAATTATTTAACGAAACTAAATCATTATATTCTGGAAAGGTTGGATTTTTAACAATGGAAAAAGAAGATTCAATAGATATAGACACAAGCACAGATATTGATATGTTATTAACTATAATAAATAAGAGAAAAAAATTATGAAGGTAGCACTATGTTTATCAGGCCTAGTTGGCTCAATGATAGGTCCAGCTGGAAAGGTAGCTTCTAGTGGTGGCCACGGAGGGTTGATTCACCCAGCAATGGGTAAACATTTTTTAGAGAAAACTTTATTAAATAACCATGACACAGATGTATTTTTACATTCTTGGTCTACTGAATTAAAGGACGAAATAGAATCAACTTGGAATCCAAAATTAGGTGTTATAGAAAAACAAATAGATTTTAAAGTTGATATTAAAAAATATGGTATAGATAATGATTTGATAAAATTAAGCAAAGATAAAAGATATGCTGCATCTGTAAATTATCATAGTAAGTATAATAAAGAAGGAAAAGCATATACTACCCAAGAAGAAGGAAACAACAGGTATTTTGAACATATGAAAAATATAGCATGGAGAGCCCATAGCAGGTGGTATAGTAATTCAGAATCAATTAAATTAAAGCAAAAATACGAAGAAGAAAACGGATTCAAATATGATTGGGTATTGCTTAGTAGATTTGATGTATTCTATAATAAAAACTTTAATTTAAAAGATTTAGATAAAAATTGTTTTTATGGAGGATCCAGGTATAGCGATGGTGGATCTAAACGACATGATTATGATTTTGCATTTGAAGATTTTTGGTATTTAGCAAGTTCTGATGTAATGGATAAATTTGGAAATTTAGTATATGATAATATATATGATTATTGCATAGATAGCCCGTATTCTGCTAGAGAGGTAGCAACAGAAATTGTAGGTGAAAAAAATATTAAATTATTGCAAAAAGCAAGAGGAGGTTCTGACTTTAACTTAATAAGAAATGTATATGCGCCCATGGTTGCACAAAACGCAGGAAATTCAAACACTATCTGGAAATTATAATGTTAAAAGCAATAATTATAGGCATATCAGGTAAATCAGGAGTTGGTAAAACAACAGTAGCTAATATATTTTCTGAATGTATTGGCACAGGTTCTTCTATTGTACTAAGTACAGACGATTTACATAAATATGAAAGAACAAATCCAGCTTGGAAAAATTTAACACATTTTAATCCAAATGCAAATAATCTTGAGCTTGGTGATTTTCACATAAGCAATTTAAAAAACTGGAAAAACATTTACAGATCAACATATAATCACATTAGTGGAAATTTTGATCCCCCTAAAAATATATCTCCTATGCCATATGTTATAAACGAAGGACTACATGCAAACTATACACACAAATCTAAAGGCTTATGTGATTTAAAAATATACATAGAAACATCAAAGGAGTTGACAAAACATTGGAAAATAATAAGAGATACTAAATTTAGAGGAAAAACTAAAGTGGATGTATTAAATTCAATGGAACTAAGAGAAAAAGATGCTCATTTTGTAGAATCACAGAAAAAAAATTCTGATGTAATTATATCGTTTACTAGTGAAAACAATATACTAAATATTGGAGATGAAACTGAAACTATTAAGGTAAAAATAGACGTATATAAAAATACCAATATAGATGATAAATATAGTAGATTAATATCTGACTTCATAGAATACTATGCCAATCTATCAGACCTAGTATATTCTTGTAAAAATATAGGATCAAATCCAGAATATGTGCAAGGACCGGCCGGCAATATAAGTGTAAAACCCTTTAACGGTAGAATGTTAATAAAGGCAAGTGGAACTAAACTTAAAAACTTAGATTATTTTACTGGTTGGAGTAGTATAGATACACGATATTATTTAGATTACGTAGAGTTTACTAGTAATTTAGATGACAATAAATATTTTAGTATACTTTGTGAGTCTGTCAACAATAATACAATACCATCTATGGAAAGTGGATTTCATATACTATTAAAAAAATACGTAGTACACACCCACCCAAATAAACTAATACCAATACTTAGTAATACTAACTTTGCAAAAATAATAAAAAAAATATTTAAACAATATGATTATTGTATTGTACCAATACTAATGCCTGGATTAGATCTATACGATTTTATATCAAAACAAGAAAAAAAATATGACATATATTTCTTGGAAAATCATGGATTAATAATAAACGGTAATGATATAAAATCGACCTTAAAACTACACGAAGAAATATGCAATTTAGGAGAAAGCTGGTCTAAAAATAATATCACAAAACAACTAAATAGAAATACTACTGAATACTTAAGTCCAGACGAACATATATTTCATGGTAGTAAATCTGATTGGTACGATGATATGAAAAAAATATATAATAATATAAAATTAAATTATAGTTGCAAATACCTAGACACAGACTTTAAACGTAGATTAGTTAATTTAAAATTTGAAAAACACAGAGTAAAAAGATGAAAATAATTGTAACACTGGCAGGAACAGGAAATAGATTTGTTGAAGCAGGGTATACTGCACCAAAACCTTTAATTAAAGCAAATGATAAAAAACTAATAGAATATGTTGTAGATATGTTCGATAAAGAAAACGATGAATTTATATTCATTTGTAATAAAACTCACTCAACAGATACAGATATATTGGCAGTATTAAAAGGGTTGGTTAAACACAATAAGTGTTATATTATAGAGGATCATAATCAGGGCCCAGTATATACTGTTAGTAAAGTTTTACAAGACATTGATGACGACGAAGAAGTCATAGTGACATATTGTGACAATCCATATTTATGGGATTATGACGCGTTTAAATCCCACGTTAAAGACAATAAATTAGATGGTTGTATTCTATCCCATACAGATTTCCACCCTCATAGGTTGGCTTCTACATATATGGCGTATATGAATATGGAAGGAGATAAGGTTATTGGCGTTAAAGAAAAAGAACCGTATACAGATAACCACTGGAAAGAACCAGCATCTACAGGTACATATTATTTTAGAACTGGTAAAATGGTTAAAAAATATTTTAAAGAATGTATGGATAAAAATATAAATTACAATAACGAGTTTTACGTAACTTTAGTATATAATCTACTAATACAAGATGGATTAAATATTGGAGTATATGACACAGAATATGTAACTGTTTTTGGAACCCCTGGTGAACTAGTGAACTTTGAGGCTTGGTGTACAATACTAAAGGGATTACAGGTTAAGAATGAAGATGATTTAATAGATTGTTATAGGTATTGGAGAGATTATCATGGTACTAATATCACATAGAGGAAATATAAATGGAAGGAAATGGATGTTAGAAAACTCTCCTAGTTATATTGAAGCAGCCATATTTGCAGGATATGATGTAGAAATAGATGTGTGGTATGATGGTGGGTTTTGGTTGGGGCATGATGCACCAGAATATAAAATACCAATTGAGTTTTTAACTTCAAATTCTAGTAGGTTGTGGATCCATTGTAAAAATTTTAAAGCATTGAGTAAATTATTAAACTATGATTTAACAATATTTTATCACGAGAAAGAAGAATATACTATCATCAGCAATAAGCTTATTTGGGCCCATAATATTAATAATACAGACAATACATGCATAATACCACTATTATCTATGGCCGATATAGAAAACTGGAAGCCATCAAATGTACATGGTATATGTTCTGATTATATAGAACTACTAAAATGACAAACTTAATTACATTAGCAGGAGAAGGAAAAAGATTTTACGATTGCGGAATTGAAAAACCAAAGCCTTTAATTGAAATAGGCGGAATCCCAATGATAATAAAGGCAGTGAATTGTCTTCCTAAGGCTGATAAATATGTATTTGTCTGTAGAGAAGAACACATTAAAAAATTTAATTTAGATAAAATACTATCAGATCAATATCCAAATGTAGAGATAGTAACGGTTACTAAAACAACAGAAGGCCAAGCTTGCACTGCAGAAATAGGTATAAGGCGCTCTAGTATAGAAGACAAAGATGAAATTTTAATATCAAGTTGTGATTATGGCCTAGAATATAAAAACTTCAACAAAAAAAATCACGATGTAATAGTTTGGACAACCACAAATAATGTTGCATTCTCAAAAAATGCATCTTCATATAGCTGGCTAGAAATGGAAGAAGGTTTAATAAAAACTGTGCACGTAAAATCTAATTTTTTTAGTGACCCATTTAATAATCATGCAATAGTTGGTACATTCTATTTTAAAAAGGCTGCATACTTCAAAGCTGCGTTTAATAATAAAGTAAAAAATAAAAACGAATACTATATAGATGGTATTTTTAACAACATGGATAGAGACATAAATATATTTTGCGTAGACAAATATCATTGTTGGGGAACACCAAAAGACTTAAAAGATTATGAAAATAAAATACTGGGATAAATCAACTACAAACATAAAAACAATATCAAGTGAAAGAAACATTAAGCTGGGTACGTTTAAAGACTGTATCATAGAAGGAAATTCTATCCACTATCCTCAACCATTAATAAAAACAGACCTTGAATTAATACTACCAACAATAGAAAAATTTATGTCTTTGGGTAGAGGTACGGTCTATGAATCTAAAATGGAATGGGAATGTACTAATAAAAATTTGAAAAGTTTAGAATCCAGGCCTGTATTTTATTTTGTATATAATTGTGCAAATTACTTTCATTGGATATATGACACAGTACCTTATTTATATTCTTATTTTAAAGAAAAAGAAACAGTACCAAATTTAAAACTATTAATGAGTCCACCAGAAAATACTACAGACCTATACCCGTTTGTATATGAAACGTTAGAATTATTAGGTATAGAAAAAAGCGATATAGTTTTTTTAGATAAAAATACAAAGTACAAGACTATTGTTATAGGTTCTTCGCTTACCCATAATAGAATGTCTTTAAAACCTCCACATAGCAGCCTGTTTTCTATACTTGATTCGATAAATGGTAGTGATAGTAAATTTGAAAAAATATATGTTTCTAGAAGAACATGGACACAGAAACAATCATTAAACATAGGAACAGATTATACAAAACAGAGGATGTGTACCAATGAAGATGAAATTGTAGAATATCTTGAATCAAAAGGATATACAGAAATATTCTGTGAAAATTATTCTATGAAAGAAAAGATTGGTATTTTTAGAAATGCAACACATGTAATAGGGCCTATAGGAGGTGGAATGTCAAACGTATTATTTTGCAACCCACATACAAAGGTTATTTCAATAAATAGTCCAGATTTTTTTCCAATAAATGAAAGATTAAAGTATGCACTAAACCATACAAAATTACATATGTTTAATAGTACTAAATTTGTTGATAAAAAAGAAGGGGTAATAACTGGAAAAAATGCATTATCTATTTCTGGAGGAATGAATTCTACATGGAAAGTTGATATAAATAAATTTAAAAAAATTGCTGCAGAATTTTCTTATGTCAAATAATTTTATTATATTAACTATATGAAAATACATCCTAAATACACATTAAATAAGAGTAAAAAAAATATATTTGTAGATATAGACGAAACAATTTGTTTTTATTCTGGCAATAGGGCATATGAACTAGCTGAGCCTAATTATAAATACATAGATAAAATAAATAAGCTATATGATGAAGGAAACAATATTACATATTGGACTGCAAGAGGATCTTTATCAAATATAGATTATTATGATCTAACTAAAAAACAACTTGATGATTGGAAGTGTAAATACCATAAAATAATAACTGGTATGTCTGAAAAATATCCAAAACCAAATTATGATATGATAATTGATGATAGATCAAAAAGAATAGAAGAAATATAATGGAATATAATGTAAACGAAATAGTAAACCATATAAATAGTACGGGAATATGTGTACTAGAAGATTATTTTACTGAAGAAGAATGCAATATTGGAATCAAAGAACTTGAACATTGTTTAACGAAATATAAAGATAAAGTTCAAGTATTGGTAAGTGAAGGTTGTGGTGGAGATAAACGATTATTTAGCATAGAACGACAATCTAAAATAGCTAAGAAATTTTCTGAAGATAAGATAATACAACAAGTATGTTCTGAATATTTAGGAGAACCTGGTAGGTGTCATCAAGTATTGGGTGGTAAACTAACAGCTACTGATGGCGAAGTAATAAACTCAGGCGGTGGATGGCATAGAGATTCTGTCACAAAACAATTTAAAGCACTATTATACTTATCAGATGTAGACAAAACAAATGGTCCGTATATGTTTGTACCAGATTCAGTAAGAATTCAACCAGAAATGAGACACGATACCAGAGGAACACGGTTTACTGACGCAGGAGTAAAAGAATTATGTAAAAAAAGAGATCTTGATCCCTTTATTGTTACAGCTAAAGCAGGAACAATTATTTTAACCGCAACAAACAATATACATAGAGGTGCAAATATAGAAGAAGGCACTAGATATTCATTAACTAATTATTATTATCCAGCAGCAGCTGCAACAAAAAAATCATGGGAAGAATGGTCAGTACCATCAACTAAAATATGAAAAATATAGTTTTTATAGTAAATATAGGTGGAGGTGATGATAGAAATAAGCCTTACAAATACAGCATTAAGTCATGGAAAAAGTGGGCAGATAAAAATAACGCAGAACTATTTGTACTAGCAGAACACGTATATGAAGCAGATTATATGCACCTTAATTGGCATAAATCTCTAGCGTTAAAGTTATTAAAAGAAAATAACATAGAATATGACCAAGTACTTATAGTAGACGCAGATACAATTGTTCATCCTGATTGTCCTAATTTCTTTAGCGAAACAGATAGAAAATTATGTGCAGTTGTTAATGAAGGTTGCTATGAATGGGTTACTAGAAGTATAGAAAACTATGGTGATTATATATTTCCAGAAATACCAAAAATTAAACCCTGGGAATATTTTAACAGCGGGTTTATTATAGTTAACAAATCACATGAAGAATTTTTTAATGGTGTACTTAAATATTACCACGATAACGTTAATAAATTTTTACATGCAAAGAGTTTTTATGTTGGTAACGATCAAACCCCTCTTAATTACTTTACTAAAAAATTTAATATTGAAACTAAACTATTACCTAGTTGCTATAATCTACAAGATATGGCTAGAAAAAATTTATTCACATTAGGATATAAAGAATGGTCAAAAGAACCATTATTCTACAAGGCAGGATGGGTATACCATTTTAATGCCATACCAGCTAATATGGGGGATGTTGAATATTGGATGAGTAGAACCTATAAAGAGCTTTATGAAGAATAAAATGATAAATTGGTACAATAAATCGCTAGTTAAATATGGTGATTCAGATTTTAGGTCATTAAACTGGGGAGATACAGTTGGAACATCTGCTAGATTCAGATATGAACAGATGGATATTGAAGTAGACTTTAAAACAAAGTCTCTTATAGAAGTAGGTTGTGGTTGGGGTTCATTTTTTGATTTTGGTTTTGTTTGCCAAGAGTATATGGGATGGGATGTTGTACCTGATTTTATTGATATTGCAAATAAAAAATATGGTAGTTCATTAGATAAATCTTTTTACGTTAAAGACATAGCATCTATTGATAACCCTGTGAGGCTAGGAGGATTAAACAAATACGACGTTTCAATAGCTTCAGGAGTTGCTGGAAATATAGGTGGCCCCGCTTATTTACCGGAAAAATTAAATTACATGCTACGAACAATGTATTCATTTTCAAATACAGTACTAGTTAATTTTCCTAGTAATAGAGCAACCAGTAGATCTGAAGGTGTAGAATATTTTTCACCAGAATATGTTTTAGGAAAAGCCTTAGAAATAACCAATAACGTTAAATTAATACATAAAAATAAGTTTGATTTTTTAATAAGACTAGACCACAATGAATAAAGACCTACATGTACTTTGCTCCCATTTAGATGATTTTGAAATATCTTGTTATGGATATATGTTTAAACATCACTCAAAATATGATAACATCTATATACACATAGCAACAACAAATGATTATAAAGAACCAATAACATTAAAAAATATTGATAATCTTGAAAAAATATTAAAAAGAGAAATAATATATAAAAATCATGGCTTTAATTCAACTAAATTGCGCAAAGAAATGGATGACTTAAAACATTCAATTTATACAAGTATAGATTTTGAAAGATCATTTGAGATATTGTCTCATGACGATAAGGATGTACACACAGATCACCAAGTTTGTAATGAGATAATGATGGGATTGTATAAATTAAGTGATAGGTTTATAACCTATTATTCTCCAAGCTCATTAAACTTCGAGCCAAATTACTTCATAGAACTTACAGAAAAACAATATGAAACAAAAACAAAGGCTATAGAATTATATGATATACAAAAAGATCAATCATATTCTAAAGTAGGATATTATTTAAGTAGTCACTGGAATATAGGAATGGCATATGTTATGGAAAATTGTGCAAAATATAAATCACAATACTATGATATTTATAAAATAAAAAAATGGACAACAAATGGTAAATAAAATCTTTAAAGAAAATTGGTCTAGATATTTTGGCAAAGATAATGCAGCCTATCTAGTTAATGGCAAAACTGCAATAGAAGAAGCTTTAAAACTATTAAAATCTAAAACAGTTGCTGTTCCAACATACACTTGTAATAGAGTATATGAAGCAATTATAAACGCAGGATGTACTCCAATAATTATTGATTGCGATTACGATTTACAGATAAGGCTAGAACAACTATCAAAATATGATAATATAGATACAGTCATAGTTCCTCATATGTTTGGCATTCAGGCCTTGAATGAAATAAAGGCAATTAAAAAAATGGGATATAAAATAGTAGAAGATTGCTCACAATGTTTAGGTCTACCAGAACTAGGAACCTATTCTGATATTGTAATAGCTTCTTTAGGGCCTACAAAATGGTTACCTGTTGGAGTTGATAAAGTAAAAGGAGGAGCAGTTTTAGCATATAATGGTAAAAACATTACTTGGCATGATAATGCAACAGCAATACATAGGTCAAATGTTATGTTTGGAGATATAGATAAGATATTTATTAATAGAACAGAAAGGGTTAATGAATTAAAAAATGCAGGATTAAGGTTTATTGGCTCTGACCGCCCTAATTCTTGGTTAAGAGCTATGTATTTCACTCAGAACCAAACCCGTGTTCCATACACCCCTTTACATGATTTACATGCTGGGTTTAACTGTCCAATTACAGATAGTATTAAACATAATTTAGATTGGGTATCGGTTTTTCCAAATGCATAACATGAAATCACCAATACTAGTTGCCCACCAACCAGAGTTTTTTCCTTGGTTAGGATTTATATCTAAAGCAAGGATGGCAGACGTATACTATATATTAGATACTGTCCAGTTTATGAAAGAACACTGGCACAGTAGAAATAAATTAAGAAAAAAGGATGGCTGGTTGTGGATTAGTACGCCTGTTTTACAATCAAAAAGTAAACTACTGATGTGGCCAGAAGCTAAAATAGATAATTCTCAAAATTGGAAAAGAAAGCAATTAAATTCTATACGTATGTGCTATTCAGGTTGCAAATACTTTCCAGAAATATTTTCTGAATTAGAGGAGATATACTCAAAAGATTATGAATACCTAATAGACTTTTCAGAAGAAATAATTAGGTATGCCTTTAAGAAATTTGACATAAAAGCACCGATATATAGAACAAGTAAATTAATTTCAAATGGGTATAATATATCTGGAAAAAAGACTGATCTAATATTAAGTATGTGCAAAGCCGCATCGGCAAAAACATTTGTATTTGGCCAAGACGGCAAAACATATATAGAAAAAACAAAATTCAAATCTAGTGGTATTGATTATGTATTTCAAAAATTTAATCACCCAGAATATGTCCAAAAGCATACAGGGTTTGAATCTCATATGTCATTTATAGACGTTTTATTTAATCATGGACCAAATTCAAAAAAAATATTAGGAGATATAGAATATGACAGAGAATAAAATTGCATTTTTTACTGAAGGAGGATATGAAGGGAAAGTATCTATAAAAAATCCAATGAGAACTGACCAAGCTTGGGTATATGCATTAGATGCTGTCCACCACTGTATTTATAAATTACACAATGTTAATACTACATATGATATAGGAATAGTAATAATTCCAAAAGAAAATAATAGAAAAAGTTTAGCTAATGAAAATTACCCTTTAATATCTAACATAAGAAAATATTGCAAAAAGGTTATTATAATGCAGGAAGGTTGCCATTGGGATTGGATGGAAGACCCAGTTAATACTATGGTTTGGTTTTATAATCAACTGCTTGAAGCAGATTTATTACTGGCCCACAATGATGCAGATGTAAAATATTATAAAGGAATAACAGATATAGAAACAATTATTTTGCCAACATTAATGATAGAAAATATTCCTAAAATAGCAGAAAAACAAGATAGGGTCTTTGTAGCAGGAAATTGGCATTTAACATATAGAGGTTTTGATGCCTGGGTTATATCTAATGAATTTGATTTACCTAAATATGGGTTTAAGTCTGGAAAATATAAGGCTGATGAAGATATAAATGGTATAAATTATTTACCGTGGATGGACTGGTTTAAATTTATGTATGAATTATCTAAATGTAAATATGCAATACAAACTTATCAATCATCAGCAGGCCAATTTCCTTTAAATTGTGCATACTTAGGTATACCATGTATAGGCTATAATGATATAAATACACAAGTTAAACTTCACCCAGAATTAAGTGTTGATAGAGGCGATATTATACAAGCAAGAAAAATAGCAATAAAATTACAAAATGATACTGATTTTTATACAAAATGTAGTGAAGAATCAAAACTTATGTATAATAAGTTATATACTGAAGAAGTATTTATGAAAAACTGGAAAGATATCGTATCAAAACTATAATTATATAAAAGGTTATTTAAAATGAAAACAGAAGAGGTTATGAAAAAGAAAATTCTTATATTAGGTGATGGCTTATTAGCTAAAGAACTTATTAAACAAACAGGTTGGGATTATGTATCGCGAAAAAAAGACGGATTTGATATCACAGATCCATCTACCTACTATAAAATGACAGAAATATTTGATAGTGTAGCCCAAAGTATGTCGTATGATACAATAGTAAATTGTATAGCCTATACAGATACTTATGGAACAGATAAGGAAACTGCATGGGATTGTAATTATAGAGGAGTATCTAGCCTTGTAGAATTTTGCAATAACTGGAATACTAAGTTGGTACATATATCAACAGATTTTTTATATGCAAATTCAAAGGTTGGAGCAACTGAAGAAGACGTTCCTGTTCATGGAGCAAACTGGTATAGCTATACAAAATTACTAGGAGATGGTCATGTACAACTAAAGTCTGATAACTATCTACTACTAAGGGGTACACACAAAGAAACACCGTTCACCCACGATAAAGCTTGGATAAATCAAATAGGAAATTTTGATTATGTAAATGTAATTTCAAGTATTATTTGTTCTTTGATATCCAATCATGCCACTGGAATATACAATATAGGAACAGAACCAAAAACAATGTTTGAATTAGCAAAAAGAACTAAGCCTAATGTACAACCTACTTATGAATTATATCATGAAACAACTGCAACAAATGTTGTCATTAGCGTAGATAAAACAAAACAATTTTTAAATAAAAATGGAGTAAAAGCATGGTAAAAGATAAGGTATTATTTCTCATTTCAGCATATAATTCATCTGAATATACAAAACTAAATGTAGAGTATTTAAAAAGAATAACGGATGTAGATATAGAAATTTTAGTAGTTGATGATTGCTCTAGCGATGACACTGTTGAGTGGTGTAAAGAAAATAATGTTAAAGTATTTGAAAAAAAGAAAGGTAGAGGAAATACACATTCATGGAATATGGCATATAAGTATTTTAAAGAAAATAAAGAGTTTACTTATCTTGTTAATGCAAATCATGATATTGTAGTACCTAATGGTGCTCTTTCACAATTAATAGAAACTCAAAAAAGATGGCCAGGAACTACAGTTTGCCCAATGGGAGATAAAAGAGGAGTAGGACATGCACCTGTACAATTTATAGGCCACTATTTTGATGGGTTTGCAAATGCTTCAACTGATTATAATAATACCCAACAAATACAGGATGGTTTAATTGAAACACGTAAAAATTTAAAAAAGGCAAAAGATTTATATATGATCGATCCTATACGAATGAAACATTTTAATGGTTTTTTATTCATGCACAGTAGAGAAATATGTAAATATGAAAGACCAGATGGAAACCTTTACGATCCAACCCATTTAATGTGTAAAAACGAGGATGAATTTAATTGGAAAGTAATGTTGCCTAATGATGACCACCCTATTCTATGTAAAACTGCATATGTATTCCATTTTAAGGCTGTTTCAAAGGGCAGTAGTATTTATTTTGAACAAGGACAAGAAGATGAATTTTTACAAAAAAGAAAAGAACTAGGCAAACTATGAGAATCTTAATAACAGGTGGTGGAGGTTTTATAGGTACTAAAATGATAAAAAGATTGCTTGATCTTCATCGGCCAGAAAAAATAATTGTTTTAGATAATTTTATAGAGCAAGTACACGGAAAAGAAGAACCTAAATATATTGATGGTGTTGATTATGTTATTGGTGATGTATCAGATATTGATTGTTGGGACGAAGCAATGTCATATAATCCTCAACTAATAATTCATTTAGCGTCAGAAACAGGTACAGGTCAATCTATGGAAGAAATAAGTAGATATGTAAAAACAAATGTATTAGGAACAGCTATTATGTTAGAAATACTTAATACAAGAAAACACAATGTTAAAAAAGTAATATTATCATCTAGTAGATCTGTATATGGTGATGGAGAGAATATAGAAACTAACTTCAGCTTAGACCCTGTGTCAGTATATGCTCTAACAAAACTAGATCAGGAAAAACTAATACACATATCTTGTCCAGTACCATATACAATATACAGATATCAAAATGCATATGGACCAGGCCAAAGTATTAAAAATCCATACACAGGTATAATTAGTATATTTAGTGAAAAATTTAGCAATGGAGAAACTATAGATATATGGGATAACGGAGAACCAACTAGAGATTTTATATATGTAGAAGATATTGTAAGTGCAACTCTACTCTCAATAGATAATCCTAAAACGGACTATAAAACATATAACGTAGGAACAGGACAAGCTGTACCTATACTAGAAGTAACTAAAAAGCTAAAGGACTTGATAAACCCTGATTGCGATATAAATATAACAGATTACCATAGACCAGGAGATATCATGCATGCATATGGAAATATAGATAAAATTAGTAATGAATTAAATTGGAAACCTAAATTTACACTAGAACAAGGACTTAGTAATTTTGCTAAGTGGTTTAAGGAACAAAAAATATGAAAATAAGTTTAATACAACCAGGTAGAAATAATCTTAAGTATCTTAAATGGTCTTACGATTCAATAAGAAAAAATCAAGGTAACCATGAAGTAGAAATTTGCATAGCAGACGACTTTTCAAACGATGGTACATGGAAGTGGTGCAGTGAGATGATGGAGCATGATCCTAATTTCAAGGCAATTAGAAACGAAGGACCAACCAGATTAGGACATACAATATTGTACGATAGATTAGTTAATGAAGTTGCAAGTCATGATATTTGTATGATATATCATGCTGACATGTATTTATGTCCAGGTGCAATAGACGCAATTGAATGGAATCTAAAAGAAAAAACAATAGTATCTCTTACAAGAATAGAACCTCCGTTGCATCCACCAGGACCTGAAAAAATATTACAAGATTTTGGTATAGAACCTGAAGAGTTTAACGAAAAAGGTTTATTACAATACTTAGATACGTCGTCATCAGAAAGGATACACAAATTAACAGACGGCATATTTGCTCCATGGGCGTTTTGGAAAAAAGATTTTCAAGAAATAGGTGGCCATGACGAATTATTTGCACCCCAATCTAAAGAAGATTCTGATATATTCAATAGATTTCAGCTAAATGGAATTAAGTTTATTCAAACATGGGAGGGATGTGTATATCATATGACATGTAGAGGATCTAGATTTGCAGGTGGAGCTAAAAGAAATCCAAATGGCGAAGTCTTTATGAAGAATAGGGAAACAAGTGAATGGTTAACTCAAAATGAAAAATCCACCAAGGAGTTTATTCGTAAGTGGGGCCATTTTTGTAGTCATGATTCTTTAATGAAACCTAGAATTCCACCAAAATATAACATTGGAATAGTAATAAAAAACTGCAATAAACATATTCTAAAGGCATTAGAACCATGGTGCAGTAATTTATACACTGATATCAACTTTGATTTTTATATAGAAGAAGAACAACAAAATACACAGTTTGATTTAAAATCTCGTATACTTGGAATTAATGATGTTGTTGTAAATAATGTAGAGGTACGTATAGATGGTTTAAGGTTTGCAAATGAAGATTTCGGCCTAATTCAACAGTTATCTGAAATATTAAAAGATAGCGGAGAGATTGGTAGTTTTAATATTGGCCAATTAGAAATAAATGTAAAAAGTATGGAATCATACGAAAATAATTTAATAATTAACTAAAACAAGGAGAACAAAAATGGCAAAAATTGATGAAGATGGTAAAAGAATTATTCAAAGAGAAATAAAAAGCTCTTTAGAATCATTGGCTGACATCGCAGCAGAAAAAGCACTTTTAAATTCTATTCAACCACAATTAGAACATATATTCGAAGTATTATTC
>Ga0075443_10000391_pt1 | contig 18368 bp, 13 predicted proteins | sample CoawatmetaG00DNA_3_FD_71583 | JGI IMG/M metagenome (GOLD analysis project Ga0075443, IMG submission 71583) | Marine microbial communities from the West Antarctic Peninsula - Coastal water metaG006-DNA | ecosystem: Environmental > Aquatic > Marine > Coastal | place: Atlantic Ocean: West... | reverse complement strand
AGGAGCCCATCAACCACCTGTCCCTCATTGGTCCAAGCGACCCGCAAGAACCCGACATCGAACCACTTCGCGTAGAGCAGACTGCGCTTTTGAGATTTAGGATTATCGATACGGTGGTCGAACATTGCCTCCAGCGTAGACTTTATCCGGCTCCACTTTTTACGTCTCTGAGGCATAAAGCTTGCACCTTGTTTGAAGCAGTCCAGCGATTTAGGACAGATTCCTAACTTAACAAAAATGCGGGCATGTTCAATGCATGCGGCTTGAGTTACTTCGACTAGTCTCGTCTAGCACCTGCCTGCTGTCATCGTCACCTTTGCACGGCGAAAAGCACATCTGGTTGCGCAAATACTGGCCAATGAAGACGTGCGAATTTTTGGACAACATTGACGGAACTTATCTGACAGTCACAATAGAGCACCAATTTACATTCATGCAGTCAGCCCTTATTAACATCTCAAATGTCGGCGTTATTCGAGCCTTAGTGAAGATTTAAAATAGCGATCGGATCGCATTGGTATTAACATGAAGACAGTAATCACTTATGGTACATTTGACCTTTTTCACGTTGGACATGTTCGGTTATTATGTAGATTGCGCGCCTTAGGTGATCACTTGATTGTTGGTTGCTCGACAGACGAATTCAACGCCGCGAAGGGCAAGCAGTCCGCAATGTCTTATGAGCATCGCGAGGAACTTCTGCGCGCATGTCGGTATGTAGACGACGTATTCCCGGAAGAAAACTGGGAACAGAAACAATCGGATATTTTAAAATTCCACGCTGATATTTTTGCGATGGGCGATGACTGGTCGGGGCGCTTTGACGACCTGCAAGCGTTTTGTCAGGTGGTCTATTTGCCGCGTACTGGTGGGGTGTCTAGCACAAGCTTAAAAGAACTCATAGTTGCGCATGTTAAAATTGAGATTACGTCGATAATCTCTGAAGTGCAGGGCGTAGAAAGAAGACTACGGAACATGACAAAAGAATGACGCGTTTAACTAATGATATTGAAGTGATTGAAGCACCACATCATCGGGGTTTGTTCGTAACCCGCATTAATGGCTGGCTGTCCACTTATATTGACGTAGGAAGCAAACGCTTTCTATCGGTCCCCCGCCGAGACAAATCGGCGTTTTTCGCTACCGGGCTTTTTGTGTATGGTTCAGACGCTCGAACCAACGTTGCCATCATCGATAATAATGGGGAACGCAAACAACTTTGGCGCTTTTTCATCAAAAGCCGATTTCCTTATATAACGCGAAATGCGGATGGAGGTGGCTACAAAAGCTTTCATTTAAAATGGGGGTTTGCGAAGAACCACGCAATTCAGATCGAGTGCGCAACAGGGACCTATGAGGTTTGCCAAATTGCGCATGTAGCGGACGTTGACCTGTTGCATAATGTTGCGGACATCCAAGCCGAACTGGCACATCTAGAAAAAAGCAAAGAGTTACGTCGCCCTGAAAATCTTGCGCGCCTTGAGCGATCCCTCATCCAGTTGCAGAAAACCACCCCTGCGCATGATATCAACAAGGCTCTCATTATTCTTTATTGCCTGTTCGAATTCAACCATCGTCAGGCTCATAAGCGATTGGGTATTTGGTCCGCTAAAGAGAAGTCGAGGGGCGGTGCACAAAATGTTCAAGATTTTCAAAAACAACTACTTTCAATAACCAACCCTTTGGCCCTCGGGCGGCATGGGTTTAATCCTTCGTTCCAAAATCTGGATCTTGATCGGGTTGAAACCGAATTGCATACTTTGATGTCCGACTTGACGGGCCTTGATGTGCAACCGTTTTTGAACAGTGGTACTTTGCTCGGTTACTTTAGAGACGGCCGCCCTATTCCACATGACGATGACTTCGACCTAGGCATACTCGTCAAGGGTGACACCGAAGATGAAGCCGCACAAAACTGGCGTCACTTTGTGAAAGCGGTAGGCGAAAAAATCCGTGTCATTAACAAAGGCAGCTTTGTCGCCCTGAAGCTGTCAAACGGCGTTCAAGTGGACCTATTCGCCTGCTGGACAGTTGATGGCAACCTCTTTGTCCATCCATATTGCTGGGCAGACATTGGTGAAGACGCACTGCTCCCGATGGCACAGCTCAATGTTCGAGGCCGCGATTTTCCGATCCCTGCGGATCCCGATGCGGTTTTATCGGTCAACTATGGTCCCAATTGGCGCGTGCCCGATCCGTTTTGGCGCTTTGATTACCGCAAGTCGAAACACCGGTTCCGGCAGGTCCTCAAAAAGCTGAAAAACTAACTTGGTTCACCCGCGCCAACGCCGATGTACCCAGAAATACTGTTCGGGATAGGTCGTTACAAGTTCTGCAAGCTGGTTGGTTGCGTCCTGCATCATTTCCGACTTTTCACCATGTTCAATGGGTGTCCCAATGACCACTTCAAAGTGTTTACCGTCCGCAAGGCGTCGCCCAAAGTAAGGGACTAACAATGCGTCAAATCTATTGGCAAAATCGGCTGCCGCAGGTGATGTTGGCGCAGGACGGCCGAGGAAGTCAATATCAGGTAGACCGCCTTGCCGTACATCAATAAGGATCGTGCCCATACCACCGGATCGCAGGAACCTAGCAAACTGCAATGTTCCCTTTATGCCTTGCGCAAAAACCGGGCCGGAGACTCCAATCATTGTCTGTTCATAGTGGGTATTGAAATGGGAATTGCTCATTTTGCGATAAATACCGCCGATATCAAAGCCGCGTGCGTGCAACGCGCGCCGCGGCACCTCAAAGTTCCCAAAATGCCCCGATACAAATATGACTGGCCGTTTATTTGCCTTTGCCTTTTCCAAAGCGGGCATGCCCGGCCCAACAAAATTTGCCATCTCCGCTATCGTTTGAAGCTGCTCTCCCGAGTAATTTTCGATCATTGTGCGCCCAAGGTTATCACAGCACGCACGCGCAATTTCCTTGCGCCGTCTCGCAGGTAAATCAGGCCAAATACGCATCACATGGGTTTCGGCGCGTTTCAGGTATCCCGCCAGCGGTGCAATCACATAAGCGACAAATTTGCCAAAAACCACAATCCGCATGTCATAGGGCAACAGCAACATCAGGCGAATGAGCCCGTGAACTATAATATTAACCAGTCGATCTGACATTAAAATCTCGCTGCCCTTTACCTTGATTTCATATGCAGTCGCCGCCGCCGCCTGTTTGCGCAACACTTCCACTTGGACATCATCCCTTTTTGAGCATATCCGCTTAGAGCATAGTTGACAGCACAATAAGAGGTAGATTTTGAAACGTATTGCTGCACTCACCTCTGTTCGTCATGGGGAGCGGTTCCTGAATCGCTGGATTTCATATTACGGTCACGAACTTGGGTATCAGAACCTGTTTATTATTCTTGATGGGGTCGATCAGGAAGGACCTGATCCCGATTTAGGTCTAAATTTGCATTGGTTTGATCATGTGCCGATGTCACGTGTGGCCGGGGACAAGTTTCGCGCAAACCGTGCGTCGGTCTTGGCCCATGAGTTGATGAAAACTTATGATCTTGTGATCGGCACCGATGTAGATGAATTTCTCGTCCTAGATCCTCACAGATCTGAGGGGCTGCTGCAGTATATTTCGCAAAGACCGATCACCGGCAATTTATCTGGCATGGGAATAGATGTGGCGCGGCACCGCTTAAGAGAACACGATTTGGACTGGTCAAAGCCGTTCCTTGATCAAAGGCAATATGGGGTGATCTCTGATCGCTACACCAAAGCCAGTATTCTTTCTGAGCCCCATTTCTGGGGGTCTGGTTTTCACAGGGTCAAAGGACAGCCGTTTGAAATCGATCCTTATCTGTACCTCCTGCACTTTGGCAGCGTCGACGACCTTGAAACCAATGCACGAAGCGCAGACCAAGAGCGTGTTAAAAGTGGTTGGTCCGGCCATCAACTGCGACGCAATGCCGTAAGCGATTTGGTTTCCACCTGCGAGCCAAATGACGGCGACAAAGCTTTCGATAATGCGAGACATCTTTTGTCCCGTCGACGCTCGTTGATTTCATGGAACAAGCCGAGGCAATTGAAGCCTCACCAGGTAATAAAAATACCCGCGCGATTTAGAGGTCTCGTCTAGCTGTAAAGACGGTCAATTTTCGCTCAAGCGACTTAATCGAATGGGATGCTGAGCCTGATTTGGATTGTTTCAACCCCAGGGTTTTGGTCGTATGCACCACCATTAGATTTATGGTCGTAGCTAAGGCCAACTCTTACACCATTGGACGCTTCATACCCAAATTCGATGCCTGATCGAAACTCCAAAGCGCCTCCTAAGTCGAACCCTCCGCCGTCGAGATAAACACCGGGCATAAAATGTAATTCAGCAAACAACGGGTTATCTGATTGTTGCAGGCGATATGTTGCACCAAATCCAATCCATTTTTCACCATCTCCACCAAGCGAGGCCCCGAACGCACCACCCAAAGGTCCACGCCGGGTGCGCGTATCATATCTAAAATATGACTCAGTCGTTTTGCTTGCTTGGCGCTCAATAACTTGGCCACTCGAGAAGGCTAACCGCGGAGTAACTTGTGATTTTGCAAAGCATCCTTGGTCTGTTTGGCAGTCACTCTGCCGCATATCGACCAAACTTAACAAAACAAGCAAAACTGCAAACGTTCCATCAGCCATAATTCAAAATATCTCCCAATTTTCTTTTGCCCATTTTGATGCGATCAATTGGGCACGCGCCAGATCACTGCCAATAAAACCGCGTCATGCTAGATCGTTCCCTGTAGGTCAAGCGACGTAGGGCTGAGTGGAACGGTCTACCCTGTAAGGTGGCTTATTTTCCGACCGCTTTGCAGCATTGTTAAGGTAGATCATGGTGTTATTTCAGGCTGCTAAACTCACTGGTTCTGTTATGTGCGCATAGGCCTCATCAGGGGTCAAGATGCCATGGGCGGGATGCGGTCGTTCTGTGTTGTACTAGGCCAGCTACTTTCTGCAGCTCGCACAAGAATTTTTTACTGCAATTTCTGAAAAAGAAATTTCGGACGTGAATCTATTACGCTTCAACTTTACAACGATACCAAGGCCCGTAGCATCAAAAGCAAGCTACCCGCCCAAACCCGCAAATTCAAACATGTTGCAGAGTTTGCCATACAGCGAATGAAAAATGAATTGAATGATGGCTACGGCAAGCAAGCGTAAAACGACCATATCTCTGCTTTGACACGTTGGCTGATCCCGTATTTTGGCGGCACAGATATTGACAAAATCGATCTATCAGCACTGACCGCTTTTGATCACTGACGCTGAATACACGCAAATCTATACGGCTCTGCGCAGTTGGCACAGAAATATTGGATGCCAATTCTTGTTCCCGAGCCGTTTTCATGATCGGCCGCACATATCAACACACCAGTATGGACGCTTGGTTCGGGATTGGGTGGCCTCGATTGGCTTAGAACCTAGTGGTACGGCACCCATTCTATGCGCCGAACGAAGGTGGCGGAAATCTATCGCAAGACTGGGAATTTGCGTGCTGTTCAGCTTCTGCTCGGCCACACGAAGGTTGATAGTACAGTCCGGTATTTGGGGGTCGAACTAGAAGACGCGCTGAGTATTGCAGAACGGATCGATAGTCTAAGTTTGGGCTCTGATTTACTTTCCGTATTATAGGAAGAACTCCGGTTTAATGGTAACTTTGATGTCAGCCGTTGCCGCTAACGTGCTCCCACCCTACCTTCGTAAGCATAAAAAAGCCCCACCATTTCCGGCGGGGCTTTGTTTTAATCTATTTTCGGGAGCAGCGTATCAAGCGATGCTTTGGCATCTCCGTAGAACATGCGTGTGTTTTCTTTGAAAAACAGCGGGTTTTCGATGCCGGAGTACCCTGTGCCTTGCCCACGCTTGGAGACAAAAACTTGTTTCGCTTTCCAGCATTCCAGAACCGGCATCCCCGCGATGGGGCTGTTCGGGTCGTCTTGGGCAGCGGGGTTCACGATGTCATTGGATCCGATCACAATGGCGACGTCCGTGGTTGGGAAGTCGTCGTTGATCTCGTCCATTTCCATGACGATGTCGTAGGGCACTTTGGCCTCGGCCAGCAGCACGTTCATGTGACCAGGCAAGCGCCCCGCCACAGGGTGGATTGCGAAACGTACCGTTTTGCCCTGCGCGCGCAGTTTGCGCACCAGTTCCGCGACTGCCGCTTGCGCCTGTGCCACTGCCATCCCGTAACCGGGGATGATGATGACGCTGTCGGCCTCGTTGAGCGCTGTTGCAACACCGTCTGCGTCGATTGCGATCTGTTCGCCTTCAACAGCCATCTGTTCGCCTTGTGGGCCCCCAAAGCCGCCCAAGATGACGGACACGAAGCTCCGGTTCATTGCCTTGCACATGATGTACGACAAGATTGCTCCCGATGACCCGACAAGTGCGCCGACCACGATCATCAGATCATTGCCGAGGCTGAAGCCAATCGCTGCTGCCGCCCAGCCAGAGTAGCTGTTGAGCATGGAGACGACGACAGGCATGTCCGCCCCGCCGATCCCCATGATCAGGTGATAGCCGATGAACAGTGCAGCTAAGGTCATCAAGAACAGCGGCATGAACCCGCCCGTGTTAAAGTACCAGACCAGCGAAATCACCGCGATTGCGGCGGCTGCGATGTTCAACAGATGCCCACCGGGTAATTTTGTGGCTTTGCTGTCTACACGTCCAGCGAGTTTGCCATAGGCGATGATCGATCCTGTAAAGGTGATCGCCCCGATGAAGACCCCGAGGAACAGTTCAACCCGCAGGATGTTGATTTCCACAGGTGTCTTATGCGCTATCAAGGCCGCAAATGTGCCTAGATCGCCGCCAGCGGCCGCATTGCCGATCTCAAGATGAGCGACGTAGCCGACAAAGACCGCTGCCAGACCCACGAGGCTGTGCATCGCAGCGACCAGTTCGGGCATCTGCGTCATCTTCACTTTGGTCGCAAGTTGGTAGCCGATAGCCCCGCCGCCCGCGATCAAGATCAGTGACCAGAACCAAAGCCCTGCACCGGGCCCCATGACTGTGGCTGCCACCGCAAGGCCCATGCCCGCGATGCCGTACCATACCGCGCGCTTTGCGCTTTCTTGCCCCGACAAACCGCCCAAGGACAGGATGAACAGGACCGCTGCGACCACGTAGGCCGCTGTTGTAAAACCGAATTCCATTGATCTAATCCCTTACGATTTCTGGAACATGGCGAGCATGCGCCGTGTCACGAGGAAACCCCCGAAGATGTTGATACCCGTCATAAAGATCGCCAGAGACGCCAGTATGATCACAAGGAAAGACCCAGATCCGACTTGCACCAATGCGCCCAAAATGATGATCGAAGAGATCGCATTGGTGACCGCCATAAGCGGCGTATGCAATGAATGTGCAACGCCCCAGATCACTTGGAACCCGATGAACACCGACAACACAAACACGATAAAGTGCTGCATGAAGCTTGCGGGTGCCACTAGCCCAATTGCCAGCAGAATGATGCCGCCAATGGCGAGCATCCCTACTTGGTTGCGGGTTTGCAATTTGAATGCGGCGGTTTCCTCGGCGCGTTTTTCCTCAGCAGTCAGAACCTTTGGCGGGTCCTTTTTGGGTTGTGCTGCGATTGCTGCGATCTTTGGTGGTGGTGGCGGGAATGTCACCGCACCTGCGTGCGTGATCGTCGCCCCACGGATCACATCGTCATCCATATTATGCACCGGCTTGCCGTCTTTGTCAGGTGTCAGGTCGGTCATCATGTGGCGAATGTTGGTCGCATAAAGCGTTGATGCTTGCGCGGCCATTCGCGACGGGAAGTCGGTATAGCCAATAATTGTCACGCCGTTATCCGTGACGATTTTCTCGTCCATCACAGTCAGTTTACAGTTGCCGCCGCGTTCCGCCGCAAGGTCAATAATGACTGATCCGGGCTTCATCGCCTCAACCATATCTTTGGTCCACAGCTCCGGTGCGTCGCGGTTCGGGATCAACGCCGTGGTGATCACGATGTCGATATCGGGTGCGATTTCACGGAACTTTGCCAGCTGAGCAGCCGCAAACTCAGGGGATGATACTGGCGCGTACCCACCTGTGGCCGCCCCGTCGACTTGGTCTTCTTCAAAGTCGAGGAACACAAATTCTGCGCCCATGCTTTCGACTTGTTCGGCCACTTCTGGCCGTACGTCAAAGGCGTATGTAATTGCACCAAGCGACGTTGCCGTGCCGATAGCGGCAAGACCTGCCACACCCGCGCCAACAACCAAAACCTTGGCAGGTGGGACTTTACCAGCCGCCGTGATTTGACCTGTAAAGAAGCGGCCAAAGTTATTGCCTGCCTCGATCACAGCGCGGTAACCCGCGATATTGGCCATCGACGACAATGCGTCCATCTTTTGGGCGCGCGAAATCCGTGGTACCATGTCCATCGCGATTGCGGTCGCCCCTTTGGCGTTCACAGCTGCCATCAACTTATCGTTTTGCGCCGGATAGAAGAACGAGATCAGTGTCTGATCGTTGCGCAACCGTTTCGCCTCGGCGTCGGATGGTGGCCGGACTTTGGCGACGATATCCGCCGCCTTAAATAGCGCAGTGCCGGTTTTCACGACCTCCACGCCAGCGTCTTTATACATTTTGTCAGAAAAGCCAGCGGCCGCCCCAGCACCGGATTCGATAACGCAGTCGTATCCGAGTTTTTGTAAGTCTTTGGCCGATGCGGGCGTCATTGCCACGCGATTCTCGCCGTCAAACTGTTCTTTTGGTGATCCGATTTTCATCGATAACCCTCCTACGCGATTTTGCAGTGGAGCATGCGTAGCCCGCGCAATAATATTACGCAAGCGATGGCGCTTACGAAGCGACATGTGGTCGCAAGCGGTGGTCCGTTTTCACGCGGCGGTCTCTTGTGCCTGCTGCCCGTGACGTTAGCATGGCGATCAACAAGGAGAGCGCAATGGAACACGCAGGCAAACATGCATTGATCACAGGCGGTGGTTCTGGAATCGGCGCAGGGATCGCGCGCGCGTTGGCCGACGCCGGTGCGCAGGTCACTATTACGGGCCGCCGTGCCGATAAGCTTGCCGCTGTGGCGGATGCCCATCCCAACGTGCACGCATTGGTGATGGACGTCGATGACGAGGCGCCTGTTCGCGACGGGATCAAAGCCGCGTCAGATGCCCGTGGCCCTATCCAGATTTGCGTGGCCAACGCAGGGATCGCAGAAGGCGGCCCATTTGCCACCACGACCCTTGCCGATTGGCGCCGCACAATGACGACCAATCTGGACGGCGTTTTCCTGACGTTCCAAGCGGCGATGGCCACCCTGCCCGCTGATATGCCTGCCCGCATGATTGTTATCAGCTCAATTGCGGGTGTGCGCGGGCTTAAGAACGCGGTCCCTTATACGGTGACCAAACATGGTGTGATCGGCCTGATCCGTGGCCTGTCCGAGGAATACATGCGCACGCCAATCACGTTCAACGCGGTTTGCCCCGGATATGTGGACACCGACATCGTTCGCAACCAAATCCCTGGTCTGATGCGTCGCTTTGATACCGATGAAGCCGGTGCTGTCGCCATCATTGCCAAGGGTAACCGGCATCGCCGCCTGCTAGAAGTTGATGAGACGACGTCCGCAGCGATGTGGCTTTGCTCGGATGGTGCCCGCTCAATCGATGGTCAAACAATTCAAATATCTGGAGGTCAAATCTAATGTTATCGCTGATCCTGACGGTTATCGTTGCCGCCGTGCATTTCTATTTCCTCTATTTGGAGATGGTCAAATGGGAGGCCCCGAGGACCCGCAAAATATTCGGCACCACCGCCGAATTCGCCGCTCAATCGCGCGGATTGGCCGCCAACCAAGGATTGTATAATGGGTTCTTAGCTGCCGGACTGATCGTGGCATTGATTATCGGCAATGTGCCAATGACAGTCTACCTGTTGGCTTGCGTTGCAGTGGCTGGGCTTTACGCTGCATATTGCGGAATTAAACCTGCGCTGATCTTTCAGACTATTCCCGCGTTGCTCGCGCTTGTTACGGTTTGGATCGGCCTATGACCGATTTTGCCGCGACCAAAGCCCTTTTTCACATGCCTGACGGAACGATCTATCTTGACGGGAACTCGCTAGGACCCCTGCCAATTGCGGTCACAGCACGGATCGCACAGACCGTGACTGCCGAATGGGGTAACATGCTGATTACCGGCTGGAACAAGGCGGGATGGATGGCGCAACCAACTGTTCTGGCCGACCGCATCGGGCGGCTTATTGGCGCCGAGGCAGGGCATGTCGTTCTAGGCGATACGCTGTCGATCAAAGTCTACCAAGCCCTCGCGGCTGCCCTTGACTTGAACCCTGATCGCCGCGTGATCGTGTCAGACACCGGCAACTTTCCCACCGATTTATATATGGCTGAAGGACTGATCAAATCGCTGGGGCGCGGGCATGAATTGCGCACAGTCGCACCCGAAGACGTAATGTGCGCGTTGACCGACGACGTCGCTGTCCTGATGATTACCCAAGTCGATTACCGGACAGGGCGGCTGCACGACATGGCAGCATTGACCAAGGCCGCACAGGCACGCGGAATCATTACAGTCTGGGATCTGGCACATTCGGCGGGCGCGATCCCCGTTGATCTGGCTGGTTGCAATGCGGATTTTGCGGTCGGTTGTACCTATAAGTATCTCAACGGCGGCCCCGGTGCGCCGGCATTTATCTACGTTGCACCACGCCACATCGACCAGACCCAACCGGCATTGTCAGGCTGGCTCGGCCACGTAGCCCCTTTTGCGTTTGATCCAACATATGTGGCAGGCACCGGCATTGAACGCATGCGCGTTGGCACACCGCCAGTTCTTCAAATGGCCGCCCTCGAAGCAGCAATGGACGTTTGGGACGATGTGAACATGGACGACGTGCGCACCCGCGCCCTCGCTTTGTCCGAAATACTCATATCCGGAGTTGCAGCCAAATGCCCCGATCTGCGGTTGGCCTCACCACGCGACGGGGCCGCGCGCGGCAGCCAAGTATCGTTCCATCACCCAGAAGGGTACGCGATCATTCAGGCGCTCATCGCACAAGGCGTCATCGGAGATTTCCGCGCGCCTGATATCATTAGGTTCGGGGTCACACCGCTGTATTTGGACGAAAGTGACATCAACCGCGCTGTCGAAACTCTTGCGGACATCATGGCCAACCGGACATGGGACCAAGAACAATTTAAAACCCGCGCGGCGGTAACCTGAAGAAACAGCGCGAACAGTACTTTGTAGGATGGGTTTTAACCCATCATTCTTAAGGTTCGTGTAGCGCCTCGCGTGACCGGTACAGCGGCTTAGTCAGATATTGCAGCACGGTCTTTTCACCTGTGTGCAATTCTACCGATGCTTGCAAACCCGGTCGGATCGCGATCTGACTTTGGCGCGCGTCTAGGTTCGTCAGATCAACTTCCAACGTCACCTTATAGTGCGGCGCAATATCGGGGCGACGCTCGTCTTTAAACGTATCAGCCGATATGAACTGCACCTTGCCCGACAGGCTGCCATAGATCGTATAATCATAGGCGCTAAATTTGATCGTCGCGGTTTGTCCTGGGATCACGTTGGCTATGTCCGCGACCTTGACCTGTGCCTCAATAAATAATTCATCACCAAGCGGCGTAATCTGCGCGATCTCTTCCCCGGGACGCACGACACCACCGATGGTCGTAATGCCAAGCGAATTCACGATCCCGCGCATCGGCGACGTGATCACCGTGCGCTGCAACTGATCATTGGCCATGCGTAGATTTTGGCTCAGTTGAGCCAGTTCTTGTAGCGTATCCGAATAGGCGCGCGCACGGTCCAATTCTGCCCCTGTTACGATCTCATTATAGCGGATATCAGCGTCAGCGTTTGCCTTGCGGGCTTTAGTGGTTTCCACGAGGGCCACGATTTCACGCTTCAGCATGTCTTCCATCAGCGCGAGTTCTCGCGCAGTTTCAGTTTTCACGCGCTGCGCGCCCTCGACCTTACTGGAATAATCAGACTGACGCGCATTCAATAATGCCCGCTCGGATGCCACGATATTCGGGCTGCGCTGTGCGATTGCCACGGGGACCGAAAATTCAAATGCGCCGCCGATTTCCGCTTCAAGCCGCAAGCGCCGAATTTCTGCCGACAAAATCTGATCTTCGAGGTCAGCCACAGAGGTCAGGAATCCAGTGCCGCGCAGCCGTGCCAGCACGTCCCCCGGTTGCACGATGTCCCCCTCAGAAACTAAGAGTTCGGCCAAAATGCCGCCTTCAAGGTTCTGAATGATCTGGGGCCGTGACGCCGACACAAGTTCGCCGTTGGCCCGCACGATTTCGTCCAAAGACGCGAATTTAGCCCAAAGCAAAAAGATAAGCACCGTCGCGCCCACAAGCCAGATCGTCATGGAGGACCCGCGCATTCGCCCCGAGAATTCAGCGTCGATGGTTGCCATTAGCTTGCCGCCTTTTTCTTATCGCGCATATGGGCCAAAACTTGGTCGCGTGGTCCGTCGACGGTCAGACGACCGTTTTGCAAAATCATGGTCCGGTCAGTCAGTTGCAGGATCGGCACGCGGTGCGTTGCAATGATTGCAGTGCGCCCCTTGAGCCAAGTCTCCAACCGGCTCACGAGCGTTGCTTCCAATGTCTGGTCCAGCGCCGCAGTGGGTTCGTCCAACAGGCAAACGCGCGGGTCTTGTAGCCAAAGCCGTGACCAACCGATGGACTGGCGTTGCCCGATGGACAGCCCTTCGCCGCCATCGCGAATTTCAAGATCAAGCCCTTTGGGATGGTTGCGCACAAACTGCCCCAGCCCTGCGAAATCAAGCGATGCCAACAGCCGTTCATCATCGCGTTCCAGCAACGTTAGGTTCAGGTTTTCACGCAGAGTGCCCGCGAACAGGCGTACTTCTTGGCTGAGATATCCGATGCTGCGCTGCAGGTCGCGCGCCATGACTTGGCCCATATCAACACCGTCAATCAACACGCGCCCAGACGTGGGCCGGTGCAAGCCTGACAGCACTTTCAGCAGCGTCGATTTGCCGGATCCGTTGGCCCCGAGGATCGCAATATGCTGGCCCGCTTTGATCGTCAGTGCGGGGATATCGATCGTTGCTCCGCTTTCTTCGTCATATGAATAGGTCAGTTCGCGCAATTCAAATTCGCCTGAGATGACCTCACGGCGCAGGTATGTGCGCCCATCTTCCATGTCTTGCGGAGCGTCTGCGACCTTATCTAGCGCCTCGAGCGCGGCTTTTACGTTGGACCAGCGTGCAAGTGTCCCTGCAAGTTGCGTCAGTGGCCCCAATGTTCGGCTGGTCAGAATGCCGACCGCAATGATCGTTCCGACGGTGAACTGCCCTTGGAACACCATGAACGTGCCCACGACGACGGCCGACACATAGGTCGCCTGCTGCACCCCTTGCGACCAGAATGTCAGGGTAGTGGCAAGTTTGCGTTGCTCTGATGTGGCGAGCGATGATAGGGCGGTCAGTTCGGACCAAATGCGTTTGAACCGGTCTTCGCCGCGCTGTGCTTTGATGGTGTCGGCGTCGTAGATCGCCTCGTGCAGCAAGCGGCTGGATTTTGTTGATGCCCCTTGCGTCGCCATGGTCAATTCCATCATTTTCTTTTGCATAAAGAACGATGGCAGCACCATTAAGATACCCCCGATGAACAGCACCCAAACCACGTTGCCACCGATTGAGGCCACAAGTGCGAGGAACAGAACGATGAACGGCAGGTCGGTCAATGTACCAATGGTGGAGGCTGTGAAAAACTCGCGGATGGCAGAAAAATCGCGCACAGCGGCGAAAGTACCAGAGGGCGTTTGCCCCTTTTGACCCGATTGCATACCAAGCAATTTGTCCATCAGTAATTCTTGGATTTGCAACTCAATCCGCCGCCCTGCACCGTCCATCAGACGTGCGCGCGCGATGCGCAAAAACGCCTCGAGGAGCATTGCGAAACCGGCACCGATGGCCAGCACCCACAGCGTGGCGGTGGATTGATGCGGAATGACGCGGTCGTAGACTTGCAACGAAAACAGCGCCACGGCGACGGCCAACAGGTTGGCAACAAACGATCCTAGCGCGACTTCAAAAATGATCCGGTGGTAGGATTTTATCTTGCCCCAGAACCAATGTTCCGCTTCGCCTTTGTTGGCATGCCGGCGCGCCAGTTCTTCGACGGCGACATCGGCGCGAATGATGTGGCCTGCAAATACAGGCGCGAATTCGGCGACAGGTACTTCGGCCTGATTGCCCGTTTGCGTGGTGTCATAGATCGTCAGAATGTCGTCTTCTTGGTGCATCACAAGGATGACCTGACCGGATGTCATTTCCGCCAAAGCTGGCCATAATTTGCTGGTAATATTGCGAGCCTTGCTGACTTTGGTGATCAGCCCGACATTGGACAATGCGGCGGCAATCGCGTCCGATGACAGGTCTTCGCCGCTGTCCGCGGTCAGCCGTTCCAGAAGGTCGGTGCGTTGCAATTCAACGCCCAAAAGCCCCGCATAAAGCGAGGCGACTTCGGCGCGCGCGACGGCTTTTTGTGAAAACCGTGCTGTTGGCGGTGGCGCATCGTTGGCAGCAGGTTCCGCTACGGGGTCAGTTTTGACCAGCTTTGCGCCGCGTGTCGCATTCATGTCAAACGACAGAACGGGTCCCTTCATATCTGGTCCCCGTTCACAAGCGCACCTTTAATGGTGGCGATTTTGAGCTGCACGCGGGCGACTTCATATTTCAGGCTAACGGCTTCGCGCTCGGTCCTGACTTTGGTTTCAAAAATACCGACAACATCAGGTACGGCGCGCTGGCCTTCGCGTTGCTGGGCTGCGTAAATTTCATAGTTATCAGAGGCTTGCGCGGCCAATGATTGCGCTTGTGTGCCTTGGCGTTGCAGTGATGCCAGCTCGCCTTCCAAGGCCCGCAAGGACCGGTTGGCGTCTTCTTGGACCTGACCGACACGGGATGCCGCCGCTGCTTTTTGCGCGTCAATTGCCCGCAAGGATGCGCCCATGCCAAAGCCGATACCGTTGGCAGCCCCAAGCCCAAGGCCGATGCCGGACCCGTTTTTTCCCAACGTCCCGCCTGCTGTTAGGCTGGGCAGGAAACCGGCGCGCGCGGCGGTGGCTTCGGCGACGGCGCGGTCGCTTTGTGCGCGGGCTTTCATCACCGATAATGGTGTGACGTCAGAATTGCTGTCGGTCAGTGGTGATAGCCCTGTCGTGCCAGACAGGGGTGTCGAGGACATCGCATTTAGCTCGGACATTGCACCTGCTGCTGCCTCGAAATCAGACGCCATGTCGGACTGCATCTGACTTAGTTTTTGTTGCACGATTTGCAGGTCTACGCGCGATGAAACGCCGCCTTTGACCCGCTCGGACATGACGTATTCAAAGTGGCGCATCCGTTCCATTGCAGATTGGCTTACGTTTGCGCGCGCAGTTGATGCTTGGGCGGACAGGTATAATTCTAATGCGGACAGCACGCGGTCGTTGGTGTCTTGCGCCAAGACCACGGCGGCGACTTCGACATCGGCGGCCGCATAATCGCGTTCGGCTTTTTTGCGGCCATTGTCGAACAGGACTTGTTCCACGACCATGGACGTTACCACGGCGCCAAGTGATGTGAGTGATACAGATGGCCCCAAGGTTGGTAGCCAGTTGTTGGCGCGGGCTTCGGCGCGCAGTTTGGCGGCGCGCAAATCGGCCTCTGCGGCGCGCGAGTTCGCGGCCAATACAGCGTTGGCCACTTGGGTATACGGCCCCTCGCCGAGCATCGAGCGTCGGTTCAGCAGGCCGTTGATGATGTCGGATTGGGTGCCATTTTGCATAGCCGGATCAAGCGCTGCCGTTACGGGTGCGGCGTTATCGCCGCCAAGCCCAAGCATCGACAATGGGCTGCGTGCGACCGCATCCATGTCCAGACAACCTGACAACGTCAAGATTGCGCTTAGCGCCACTGTGGCTTTGAAACCGTCCCGAAGATACACTACGCCTGCCCCGCCGTTATTATTATTGTTCAAAGGGGTCACGGGCCAGATCAAACCGGCCCATGTTCGCATTCAATTAGATAACCGACTGATAGAAATCTATATCTTGGCTGACGATCAGTTCTGCTGCTGCGTCGCCAACGGTGTAGACGTCGTAGTCTTGGCCGTTGATCGTTTGCGTGCCTGTCTGCGTGGCTGCGCCGTTCAGCGTCAGCGTGTCATCAGTGCCGCCGTGAACAACCAGCGAATTGTCATTGTCGGACAAGGCTTGAAGGTCCGACACGGACAAAGTCAACGCACTATCGTCTGCAAATTCAAGATCGATTGCACCGATGTTAAAGTCACCGAGTGCAGCCGAAGACATATCCACAACGGAATTGCCGTCACCGTCGAGGACAACCAAAGTGGAGGTGTTGTTCCCAGCCGCATCGCCCTTGGTGACCACAAGGTGGCTGCCGTCTGGGACTTCTGCGCCAGTATCAAACAGGTGCTGCAATTCGCCGTTCAGTGGGTTCACATAAGAGCCCCCTGCCACGTCCGTTGCCGCATCATCTGATCCGTTGACAAATTCAGTCACATCTACAGATGTTCCGTCGTCTACGTTCAACATGGAGAACCCACGCGTCACTGTATCTGCTGTTGTGACGGATTCGATGTCGGCTGTTTCGGGGGCGTCTTGATCAACGGTAAAGGTGTCCGTGATCGACGCCACGTTACCAGCCGCGTCTGTTGCACTGATGTTCATGACCGTGTCGTAGGTGCCACCCGGAATTTCAGAGGCTGCGAAATCAACGGACCAATTGCCATCTGCATCAACTGATGCGCTGCGTGTGGTGCCCTCAAATTCGACCATCACGGTGGAGCCTTCTTCAACGACGCCGCGCAGGGTGATCCCGTTGCTGGCTTCGGCGATGTTGACCACGTCGTCACCTTCGACAACGCCCACGTTATCAAGCCGGTTGACGTAAGTATCGACCACAACCGTGCTCGATGCTGTGTCGCTATTGCCTGCGGCATCAAACGACCGCACGGTGACAGGAATGCTGGTTTCACCCGAGGCAAAATCGCCTGATGCGAAATCAGCCGACCAGCTGCCGTCGGCGGCCACGTTCACATGCTGAAGCACCCCACCAAGGTTAATGGATGCCGTATCCGCCCCAATGGCTGTGCCTGTTAGAGTGATCCCATCTGCATGTTCAACCCCGTTCACTATCCCGTCTGTTGCCAGACCGGAGGTATCGATTGTTGCATCGATCACGGTGTCGATTGCCACGGTGCCAGATGTTGTGGCCACGTTGCCCGCGCTATCAGTGGCCCGCACTGTGACGGGCGCATCAAGTTCGCCAGTTGGCAATTCTGACGTGACCCAATCCGCGGACCAAGTCCCGTTCGGCCCTGCGGTTACGACCCGCGTGCCGGTCCCAAACACAACGGTCACCTGCGCACCTGCGTCTGCGGTGCCAGTCAGCGTGACCCCATCTGCATGTTCGGCCGCGTTCACCACGCCGTCCGTTTCCACACCAGAGGTATCGATCCCGACGTTGAGGTCAGTATCAACCTGCACGGTGCCAGTTGCTGTCGCTGTGTTGCCGATGGCGTCCGTAGACACTGCCGTTACAGGCAATTCAAGCGTACCAGTTGGAACATCTGCGGACGCGAATGTCGCGGTCCAAGCGCCGGAAGCGTCTGCGTCCACGGTTTGGGATATAGCCCCAAGCGTCACGACGACGCTTGCGTTTGCTTCGGCCAAACCGTTTACCGTCACGCCAGCTGCATGTTCGACTTCGTTGACCATACCGTCACCACCCGCAGCGGATGTATCAACAGTCACGCTTGTGACGGTGTCGATATGCACAACATCGGTTGTGGTGGCTGTGTTGCCGTGATTGTCGGTCGCTGTGACGGCGACGCTTAGGTCATATTCGCCCTGAGATATCACGCCGCTTTCGAGATCAACGGACCACGTTCCGCCAGTCACTGTCGCATCGTAATCGATGCCATCGACGGTCACCACCACCGTGGAACCCGCTTGCGTGGTCCCCGTCCGGGTGATCCCGTCGCTTTCTTCTGCAAAGCTAACGGCGCCGTCTGCTTCGACAATATCCGCCGCTACGCTTACTTCTGCCACCGTATCAACGACCAGCACGTCATTTGCGGTTGCTGCCTGATCGCCAGATGTCAGCGTGATGGAAACGTCTTCTTCGTATTCCCCACCCGGAAGCTCGTCGGTCGTAAAGGACGCAGACCAGTTGCCAACGCCGTCAACGGTCACTTGTTGTGACACGCCACCAACAGTGATCACACCCGTCGCACCGGGCGTACCAGTGCCACCGATATCGATGCCGTCTTCATAGTCGTCGCCATCAACCACATGA
>Ga0075443_10000390_pt1 | contig 18414 bp, 30 predicted proteins | sample CoawatmetaG00DNA_3_FD_71583 | JGI IMG/M metagenome (GOLD analysis project Ga0075443, IMG submission 71583) | Marine microbial communities from the West Antarctic Peninsula - Coastal water metaG006-DNA | ecosystem: Environmental > Aquatic > Marine > Coastal | place: Atlantic Ocean: West... | reverse complement strand
ATGTTAGCTATGGCTCATGAACTAATAGATGATCAAGTAATTGAGATATCTAAACTCACACATAAAGTAAATCAACTCCAACAAAAACTAAGTAGAACAGTAAAATACAAAGACGTCCTACTACCTGTAATGAAACGATTGGAGGACAAATAAATGATAGAAACTATTATATTGTTATCACTGGTGTTATTCGCGTTGGTTATACTCGCTGTCGTACTGACTGTATCAATTATAGAATGCTACTGGGCACTAACCGAGCCTGATACTACAACCACATGGCCAACTGTTGCAGCCTTTACCGTTTTGTTCTGTGTGTTATACGTAAGCCATCTAGCATTATCTCTACTAGCTATTATCACTGTAAACTAAGGGGTATAGAATGCAGCCATACAAGATAGGCGATAAACTTAAATGCTTAAACGTCACTATGTCACGACACTATATCGAACGTAACTGGGCAGTCTGTGCAGGCTTAAACGTAGGCAATGTATATACAGTTGAAAAAGACTCTATCGATGGTAATTGGGTCTATATAGAAGACACACCTTATGCACTATCGACAGAACATTTTGAGTTAATAAAACAGGAGTATAAAATAATGAAAGTAACAACTGAAGTAACACAAGAGTATGTTAATCAACTAGTGCAAGCGATACTAAACGTAATAGAACCTGATGTGTTGTCTGATACAGCATGGGAGGAATATTGTGAAGCTGATGAGGCTCGCACTATAGCCCACATTAAATACCGAGAAGCACTTCTAGTGTGTAATAAACTAAAAAAGGGTGATAGAAAATGACTAGAATAAAAGATAAAGCAAGATGGACACCTCTCGAAAAGAAAATATTACTAGGTTTTCATCAATCAGGTGAAACTGCTTTAAGCTTGATGGAAACATTCGGGCGAACTGAAAAAGCTATAACGAACCAATCAATCAAGCAAGGCGTAAAGCTTGGTCTTAAAAATAAAAAGGAAGCATAAAGTGGACTGCGTTAATGAGTGAATTCATATCACTTATAACACGTATGTTGGATAAACCAATAGTCTTATTTATAGTAGTGTTAGGGTTAACATTACTATATTTCATGTGTAACTTTAAAGGGGATGATGAATGATATACTTAGCAGTGGTACTTGGTACCTGTGTAGTGATTTGGTCTGTTGTACACGTAGCAACGTTAATAACTTATTACTGGGTAGGAGATTAAACTAACAACCTAAGGAAATGACTATGAATACTAACGGTAAGTATACGCAGACAATAAGATATGCCTTTAACTATGGTATAACTTTAGATATGTTTATAAAAAGACACCCTAAACTACCCCTAAGGAGAATCAAAGTACTTTACAAGTATAACCTAAGCAATTGGGAAGCAGTAAGCTTATAGAGAAAGGTCAAGGGATGGGGACTCGCAGGCTCCTCCCTTCTTAAGAATAAAACACAAACAAACTTAAAACAAACTAAAAGGTAAATAAAAATGTCAAATACAATCACTGAACCACGTACTTTCATAATTAAGAACGTTGAGATTAACTACGCTAAGTTAGCAGCGCCAGTAAGCCCATTTGGTATCTCTCAGTATGAAGTTCAAATTACTACAACTGATAGTTCCTTAGCAACTCATTTGAAAGAAAACTTCATTAATGTTAAGGAGAAAGATGGTAAATTTGTTGCTTCTCTAAAACGTAAAGCAATAAAAGCTAGTGGTGATGATAACGGACCTGTAAAGGTTTTTGATAGTCAACTGCAAGTTATTGAAAAGGATAGATTATCTAAAATTGGTAATGGCTCTACTGGTAATATTAAGTTATTCCAATACCCATACGATGTTAATGGTAAGAAAGGTGTTGCTGGCTCTTTAACAGCAATTCAAATCACTAACTTTGTAGAGTACACTGGTGGTGGTAACTCTACTGATGGTTTTGATATTGTTGGAGATCCAATGGATTCAACAGTTGAAGACAGTGGTTCAGTAGGCTTTTAAATTTAATCAGTAGAGTAAGTAGAGGTGCCTTATGGGTTCCTCTCCTTTTTTTCTTTGAATACTTCGTATCCATCCTTCGGGGAGCTAGACGATATGAAGTACCCTTAAATAATTATTTGAATACCATAATACTGAGAGTGATATGAATACTAAACTTATAGGTTTACTTAACAAAGCAATACCTGAGGTAATAGCTGTAGATATATCTCAATGGGATATGGGAGAAACAGGAAGGGGTATCTGGTTTCGAGGTTCGGAGTGTTACTCAAGTAAGGGTGAGCGTATATTCAACTACTACGCAGAAGATAATGAAATGGTGCACCCCACTGTCCAAAAACTGCTAGATAAGCACAATTACTACGCACAACCCTATGATTGTGGTACCTTGATGGCTTACCCAGCATAACAGAGCCATAGAGAGCCCTTGAGGGGCTCTCAAGGTCCTTCAGTACCGACAACATACCGACAAAACTTATAGGAGAAATTTATGATACATAAAGAAATAGTTAGTATACTTAAAGAGGAAGAGGGTTTCCGAAGTGAACCTTACATTGATACCGAAGGCTACCCGACAATCGGGTATGGTCTTAAGATTGGTGACAAAGGGCAACCTATAGAGCATTTTAAGCTGTTTAAAATGTCAAGTGATGTTGGGCTATTGTATTTGAGAGAAGAGGTCTTAAGCCTCTATGAGAGACTCTCAGGTACCTTCCGATGGTTCCAGACCTTAAACAACGAAAGGCAAGTTGTAATCACATGCATGGCCTACCAATTAGGTGTATCTGGTTTAAGTAAGTTTAAAAACATGGCTAAAGCTATAGAAAATGGAGATTGGGGTGAAGCTGCATCTCAGATGTTAGATAGTAGGTGGTGTGAACAGACTCCTAATAGGGTAAAACGTATGGCAACTATAATGAAAGGTGTGGAATGATATTATCTAAACTAGAGAAAAATGATGTGATTGAAGCTACATTGCTAATGGATAGTACTTGGCAGGATGACACATACACTTATGCTCGTGATGAGGCTATGTGGATAGGGAAGCTTATAAGGTACCTCCAAGATCAACAGAATGGTGATTTAAACTTTATAGCACATAAGGTGACTAATGAGAAAGGAGAAATGGTTGGTTTCCTATTGGGTAATGTATTCCGTGAGACCTACGCAGGGCATCTAGTTTTAGATATCAGTGATATGATTGTTGATGTACACGCTACTAAAAGGGACCAAGTATGTGTAGTAAAAAGTCTTATAGATGCTGCCGTAGACTACTGTAAGGTACACGACATAGTGCATTGGAGAGCTGATACTATACATGAGAGTAAACAAGCTGAAGGGTACATAAAGTTCCTTAAAGCTAATTACACAGGTGAGATTTCATACACATTTAGAGGTAAGATATAATGGATATAAAAAAAGAATGGTGCTTCATAGATACCTTAGAGCCTCTGTTCTACCACATAGGTAGTGATAAAAGAGTTAGCTGGGCATATATCTCAGAAATGAAAGAGATAATTATGATGGACGAGGAAACTGCAGACTTACTAGTTGAACAAGGTAAGGTAGTGGAGGAGTCATCGGATATAGAAAACTTAATGAAAGCTTCAATACTAAACCCATTAGCTGAAGCAGGGCTAGGAACCTTTACACTTATTGGGGAAGAGCAAAAAAGCCCTGAACCTGAAGATGAAGTTAATATAAACGTCATACAGGTACCTGAGACCTACAGAGCTGAGCTTTGCAATACAACTATACTACCTGATGTCTTAATAGATAAATTAAACATAGCTCTTAATAAAGAAGATAAACCTAATTGTATATCAATATTATTTGAGGGTGCTCCAGGTACAGGTAAGACTATGGCTGCTGCTCACATTGCTGCAGGTATAGGTAAGAGTTTATTATCATACCGTGTTAGTGATTTACAAAATAAGTACATTGGAGAGTCTGAAAAAGCTATAACTAAGGCTTTTGATGAGGCTGAAAAGAAAGGTTATGTTCTACATATAGATGAGATAGATAGTATCTCAAGAAGCCGTGGAGGGGATTCAAAAGGTTATGAGATTAAGTCAGTAAACACCTTATTACAATGCTTAGACAGATTCAAAGGAGTTTTCATAGCTACAACTAACCATAAAGATGACTTAGATGCTGCAGTAAAGCGTAGGTTCTTGTTAAAACAGGAGTTTAAGAACTGCACTACAGAACAAGCTGATGCATTATCTACACTATTCTTCAAACGTAAAGCTCCTAAAAAGCTAAAAGATGGTGTATTTGCACCAGCTGATTTTAAAATTGTTAAAGACTCCTTCCTATTTGAAGAGAACTCAACAATAAACCGTAAATTCATTCTATCTCGCTTAACTAGTGAAGCAAAGGATAGAAACGACAAAGACTTAATTAACATTAAAAAGGTAGGTTTTGCACATGAGTAATACACCAATGATAGTTGAAAAGGAAGGTAAAAGAGAACGTAGTTGGGATGTTTATAGCCGACTGTTTAAAGATCGTATTATATTCTTAGATACAGATTTTAATGACTACATGGCTTCTGCTATCTGTGCTCAACTACTATTACTAGAGATGGAAGACCCTAAAGCTGACATCACAATATACATCAATAGTCCAGGAGGCTCTGTAAGTAGTGGTTTAGCTATCATAGATACTATGAACTTCATCAAATGTGATGTATCTACAGTGGTCTTAGGTATAGCAGCTAGTATGGGAAGTATTACAGCAGCTAGTGGTACTAAAGGTAAGCGATTTATGCTACCTCATGCACGTAATATGATACACCAAGTATCATCAGGGGCTAGAGGGCAAGTAGCAGATATGAAGATTGCACTAGCAGAAGCTGAAAAGTTAAACACAGAGTTGCGTAACCTTTATGTAGCATCCAACACAGGTGGTAAGACAGTTGAAGATATGAAAAAGGCTATGGATAGGGACACTTGGATGACAGCTAAAGAAGCTGTTAAGTTCGGTGTGTGCGATAAAATAATCAATAGAAAATAGAGGTACAATATGAAAAAAGAACAATTCTTTATAGACGGATTAATAGTTGATGTAGATTTACTACTAGATAGAAACTTAAGTGACTACCAAGATAAGTATATATGGGTAATACAAGGTATTTACAAAGGTAGTCATGATATTACAGAGTATGTACTTAAAGACCCATTACAGATGTTGATAATTAAACAAGAACTATATGATATATTTGGAACTTATGAGGAAGCAGTGCAATGATCAATGATTTAACAGATTTAGTAAATAGCGTACAGAACTGGCATCACGCCCGTAACTTAATCCAAGGTTCTACAGACTCAGCTCAGTTTGTAAAACTTATAGAAGAAACGGGAGAGTTGGCTGGTAATATAGCTCGTGGTAAAGATATTAGAGATGATATTGGCGATATAATGGTTGTTCTAATCAATATAGCCACACGTAACAATCATACGCTTCAAGAGTGCCTATCAGTAGCATATGATGATATAAAAGACCGTAAGGGTCAGATGGTTAATGGTGTTTTTATTAAAGAGGAAGATTTATGAAGATGGATATAACTGAATGTTCAGAGGAAGTGATTAAAAACTTCTTCTATAATTATGATTGTGAGATGGCTAAAAGCTTCAACGGTACAAAACTCCCATCAGACTTCCCTAGAGATACCCTAGGTGTCACTAGTCTGAAAAAGGGAGATAGAACTTTAGCTTTCTTCCAGTTGAAAAACTACTGTAAAGACAACAACTTAATAGAAAACCAATAGAGCATAAAGAAAATTAAGGGGGTGGGAACTCGCAGGCTCCTTCCTTCTGAAGAATATAACAAACTTAAAACAAACTAAAAGGTAATTACCATGTCTGGATACGTAGTATATGAAGGCCCATCATTGTTCGATAAGAAACCAATTGTAGCAATACTAACTATGACAACAACAAACAAGAAGACAGGTCAAATGGCCCAACTGTGGATTCTACGCTCAGATGTAGCCCCACACCAAGCTGTTAAAACAGGTGAAGATTTATCAGTCTGTGGGGGTTGTAAGCACAGACACTTTACTGGTGGTTCTTGTTATGTATTACCTTTCCAAGGTCCACGCTCAGTTTATGCAGCTTATAAACGAGGTAGATATAGCAAGAACGTAGAGAAACTCTCTAAACTACTACCAGTGAATGGTGTGAGACTAGGAGCTTATGGTGACCCAGCTATGATACCAGAAGAAGTTTTAGCTTGGTTATCACATTATTCTAAGTTTACTACAGGTTATACACACCAGTGGAAGAATAAGAGATTAGGGCATGCTGTGAAGTACTGTCAAGGCTCCGTAGACACACCTCAGGAGTATGCTGAGTTCAAAAGCATGTATCCCAAGGGTCACACTTTTAGAGTGTCTGCAGATGATGTGAGGGGCTCTGAAGAGATAGAGTGTTTAGCTGATAGTGAAGATTTAACTTGTATCGAATGTAAACTGTGTGATGGTAAGACACAAGATATCTCAATTAAAGTACATGGTTCCTACGCTTCAAGATACGAATCCACTATCCAATTCGTGGAGGTATAGGATGCTACTTGATGAAACACTTAAGAAGGTTGGTAAGCTACTGCAGGAAAGGGTAGCTTTACTAAACATGGGAGACTCTGCAGATAGACGTAAGCAATCGTACATAGATCGTAAAGTAGACCAAAACTCAGAACGTATAGAAGATATTATTGATGGATACATAGAGAGGGCTAGAAGATGATTCTACTACCCTTACTTCTAACAACATTCATAATCTTTGGTTATGTCTATATATTCCAAGAGGTCTTTATTAAAGCAATTAAATTTAAAGGAGAAGAAGATGGCTAAACCCCATAATACACACCCAAACTCAATAGCAGCACTTAAGAAACACGCAGCACCCTTGTTTACTACAGAATCAGCAAGAAAGGGACAACTCTTAGGTGCAGCTTCCCGTAAGAAGAACAACGCGATGCGTAAACAAGCCGCTGAAGTATTAAAGGGTGTATCCTCTGAGTGGAAAAGTTACTCTAAGGAGATACAAGAAGGACCTTCAGCTGTGGATGTTCTACGGATAATGATGTTAAACAAAATAGAAGAGGGTGACCATGACACAGCTATTGATATCGCTAAAAGTATAGCTGAGTTCGAGACACCTAAATTAGCTAGACAAGAGAATACCAATGTAGAATTAGGAGCTGATGATTTATCAGATGATGAGTTGGATGCTAAACTACAAGAGTTCTTTAAAGGTAATTAGAAATGAATACACAACACGAGATGGTAGTTAGTATCATTAGCAGTAGTTACATAGATGAACTAAAAGATGTCTTAACCTCTAATATGGAAGTAGCTGATATGGCTGAATTTATCGTAGAGTTGGTTAACAACGTCACTAAAGAAGTTAAACAAGGTTATACTAAAGATGGAATACTTTAAAGCAAAACAACTAATAGAAGATTTTCTAAAAGGTTACGAAGGTGAATCAAAGGCTGTTCAGTTGACTGTCCTGCAAACACACTTAGTGCTAGCCTTAGCAGGAAATCCTGAAATTGTTATAAAAGCACTAGAAAGAGAGGTAGCAAATGAGCCATTATGATGATTTAAGAGATTGTGATTATACAAATCAGGTAACTAATACAATCTCCCTAAAAGATAATACAAATCCATCACATTACACATCAAACAAGATAGAGTGTATAGATTACATTGTAGACTCTTTAGGTACTGATGGAGCTATTAACTTCTGCCAAGGTAATGTTGTTAAATATTTACACAGATGGAAGCAGAAGAATGGTCTTGAAGATCTTAAGAAAGCACAGTGGTACTTAACTAAAATGATTGAACTTAAGGGTAAGTAAAATGAGTAAATACGTATTTGATATAGAAAGTAATGGGTTACTAGATACTATTTCAACAATATGGTGCCTAGTTATGCAAGATGTTGAAACTAAGGAGATATTCTCCTACAGTGACTATGATGATGACCTACCGAGTTTAGCTAAAGGTATGGAACACCTTATGTCTGCTAAGCTACTAATAGGTCATAACATTATAAACTATGATGCACCTGCAATTAAACTTGTACTGGGTATAGACATCTTACATAAGGATATGCATGACACTTTAATATTCAGTCGTGTCAACAGGTATAAGCGACCTTTTATAGGACATAGTTTAAAAGCTTGGGGTCAACACTTAGGTGATAACAAACTACAGTATGATGATTGGACTCAATATACTAAGCAAATGCTCACCTATTGTAAGCAAGATGTTGAGTTAAACACTAACGTATACGAAGTTCTTATGAAAGAGTACCAAGCACTTAAGCAAAACAACCCACTAATAGCTGAAGGTATGCGTGTAGAGCATGAGATTGCTAAGATACAAGCACGTATAACTGAGGATGGTTGGAACTTTGATGTTAAGAAAGCTAAAGAGACTCATAAGTTAATGAGAAATCGTATGGATGTTATAGAAGCTGAATTAGAGCCTCAAATAGGTTCTCATAAAGTGTTTCAAGATAAGGAGCCTAAAACTGCTAAGTATAAGAAAGATGGTAATTACACAACTGTAACCGCTAGAATCCTATCAGAGTACTTAGGTAAGGAAGTTAGTATTGAAGATACTCATGTGATGGCTCCAGGTGTTAAGTTTCAAAGGTCTAAACTAGTTAAGATTAAACTAGGGCAGACAGAGTTAGTTAAAACTTGGCTTCTTAATAAAGGTTGGAAACCTGATGCATATAACCGTAAGTTAATCAACGGTAGTTGGCAGAACACTGGTCCTAAGCTAACTGAGACATCCTTAAAGAAGTTAGGGAGTCTTGGTGAAATGTTAGGTGAGTACACAACATTAACTAACCGTTACGCTATATTAACTGGCTGGTTAGAGAAAGTAAAAAAGGGTAGATTACATGGTGAAATGCAAACTATAGGTACACCAAGCTTCAGAGCAAGGCATAGTATAATTGTTAACATACCATCATTGGGAGCAGCTTGGGGTAAGGAGATGCGAGAGCTGTTCAGAGCTGAAGATGGAGAGTTACTAGTAGGTGCGGATAGTAGTGGTAACCAACTTAGGGGTCTTGTACATTATGTTAATAACCCTGAGTATACCGATATTGTGGTAAATGGTGACCAACATCAACGTAACGCTGACTTCCTAGGTTGTACTAGACCTGAAGCTAAGACATACCTCTACGCTTATTTATTTGGTGCAGGTGATGGTACACTTGGTGAAGTCTTAACAGGTAAAGCTAGTGTCAAGATAGGTAAAGAGTCTAGAGCTAAGTTTGCAGCTGGTATCAAAGGTCTTAAAGAACTTGATGAATGTGTTAAGAAAGCTTGGACTAGACGTAGTATCACTCAAAACCAAGGTTGGATCTTCGGATTGGATGGTAGACCACTCTTTGTACCAACAGATCGTCAGTGTTTAAACTACTTACTACAATGTGCTGAAGGTATCACTTGTAAAGCTGCAGTAGTTTGGGCAGATATGATGATTAAAAAGGAAGGGTTAAGAGCTAAGATGCGGATTATGTATCACGATGAGATGCAAATATCTTCACACCCTGATGATGCTGAGCGCGTTAAAGAGATAGCTGCATTATCATTTAAAGAGGCACCTAAAGCATTCAAAGTTATGGTTATGGATGGTGAAGGTGTAATTGGAAAGAACTATGCGGAGACTCATTAATGAGAATTTTAATAGACGCAGATAGTGTTTACTTTAAGATGTGCTGTGTAACTAAGAAGCAGAATGAGTTAAGGAAAGGTATTGATAGGAAGATGCGAGAGATTGTATCAAACTGCCAATTCTTTGAAGAGGATGTAGAGGTTAAGGTAGGTATTAAAGGTAAAGGGAATTACAGACATAACTACTGTGACACCTATAAGGGTCGTAGACCTGACTTAGATCAAGATATGAAGGACTCCCTTGCATACTGCTTAGAGTACATGGAAGAGAAATGGGATGCTATACCTGCTCATGGTATGGAAGCTGATGACTTGGTTTGTATCTGGGCTTATGAAGCTATGGAAGAAGGGGAACCTTATGTCATGGCTCACATAGATAAGGATTTAGATCAAATACCAGGGCTACACTACAACTTTGACTCTCAGAAGCTTTATGATATATCAGCTGAAGAGGGGCATAAGAAGTTAATGCTCCAAGCTCTCACTGGTGATAGGACAGATAACATCCCAGGGATTAAAGGTATTGGCCCTAAGAAAGCTGAAAAGATACTTAAGGGAGTCCCAGTAGAACGTATGTGGAATCGTGTAAGAGCTGCATGGAGAGCACATAAAGCAGGAGACCCCTTAGTATCATACAATATGCTCCGTATGATTCAAACTTGGGATGAGTTCAACGTATGGAGGGATAAATATGATCTTGAAACATAGATTCAATGTTAAACCATTAAGTGCTAATAAGATGTTTGGTAAGAAAGGGAAGGTAACCTTTAAGACTAAAGATTACTTAAACTACCAGAATGAAATTAGAGATGAAATACTAGAAGAAGCTGAGTGTGACGTATGGCCTTTCGGGGCTTCATACACCACATTCACAATAACAGCAGGTTTATCAAATCGTGGAGCTGATTTAGATAATGTGATGAAACCACTATTCGACACCTATCAATCAATATACTCAGACTTTAACGATAACAAGGTTTATCACATAGAAGCTTTTAAGGATATTGTTAAGAAAGGTGAAGAGTACATTAACGTAACAATTAAGGAATGGAAAGATGAAGTACCAAATAACAACAATAAAAAGTGATATAACAATTGAAGCTGATGGATACATAAACTCTGGTGGTATCCTAGAATTCCTGAAGAAGGAAGAGGTGAAGCCAGGTGCAATATTCACAGGTGAAGGGAAGACTAAAGTTATATACGCAGTAGGTACAGCGCAATTAATTAACTTAATACCAATCGAGGATAAAGAATGATAACTGACCGTAAGATGACACCTACAGTAGACTACCCAGCAGCTGTAGAGTTTATGGAACAACAATCAAATGTCTTTTGGACTGCACATGAGATTGATGTAGGTAAAGATAAGCATGATATCCTAGTGAACATGACAGATGCTGAAAGGCATGCTGTTATAACTACACTAAAGCTATTCACTAAGTATGAAATGATTATAGGTGAGGAGTATTGGTTAACTAAGATAATGCAGAAGTACCCAAGACCTGAGATTCAAGCTATGGCTAGTCTCTTTGGCGCTGTGGAGTTATCAGTTCACTCCCCATTCTACCGTAAGATAAATGAAGAGTTAAATCTAGCAACAGATGAGTTCTATAGCTCTTACATATCGGACCCTGTACTCTCAGCACGTATGAAATGGTTAGATAACAAGTTGGGTAGTAATAACTGGTTTGAGTCATTAATCACGTTTGTATTCCTAGAAGGTGCTGTACTGTATGCATCATTTGCATTCTTAAAGCACTTCCAGAGTGCTGGAAAGAACAAACTACTTAATGTAGTCTCAGGTATTAACTTCTCAGCTCGTGATGAAGCTTTACACTCTGAGGCAGCTGCATGGTTATTCCAACAGCATCTAAGTGAGTTAGGGGAATCTCCAATACTATACTTAAAGTTAGTTGAGGATATCGCAGAACAGGTATTGGAACATGAGATAGCTATTATTGATAAGCTATTTGAAGAAGGTCCAATTGAAGGTATAACTAAAAAGCAATTAATAGCTTTTGTTAAATCTAGATTAAACGTGTGTGCTCAGAATATGGGACTTCCAGGTCGGCTTTACGATGTGGACTATAACCCATTAGCTGAGGATTTTTATAAAGGTATAAATGGTTTCAGTGCTAATGACTTCTTTAGCTCTGTAGGTAATCAATATCAACGTGACTGGAATGAGTCAGGATTTAATTGGAGTAAAGGTGAATAATGAGTATTTACAATAAGTTAAAAGCAGAGCGTAAGAAAATGTTAGAAGATGGTCTTATGCCTGAGTGGATGTCAACATCAGGTTGGCAACTATTCAAGGAAAGATACTTATACCAAGCAGCTAACCCTAGGGAGCAGTACTACAGAATAGCCGCTACACTCTCAGTTCACACAGATAGACCAGAGTATTACAAGGATGAGTTCTTTAATGTGCTATGGAAAGGTTGGTTATCTCCATCAACACCTGTACTTTCTAACACAGGTACAACTAGAGGTCTTCCAGTTTCATGTGCAGGGTCTTACTTAGGTGATAGTATTGATGAGATTTACAAGGGGCTACGTGAGACTGCAGCACTAACTAAAGCTGGCTTCGGTACTGCTAGTTACTTAGGTGATATACGCCCTCGTGGTGCTAACATCAGTGTTGGAGGTACATCCTCAGGAGTTCTTCCTGTAATCGAGAGTTACAAACAAGCTATGACTTACGTTGCTCAAGGTACTGCTCGTCGTGGATCATGGGCTGGCTATTTACCAATTGAACATGGGGACTTCGAGGAAGTTTGTGACTACCTACTGCATAACCCAGATGGAACTAATATTGGTTGGTGTGTATCTAATAAGTTCTTAGAGGAGTTAGGTAATGGCTGCAGGGATGCGCTAACTCGATACCAGAAAGCTATGAAAACTAAGATGGTTACAGGTAAGGGTTACTTCTTCTTCCCTGATAAAGCTAATGCTAAAAGACCAGAATGGTATGTAGAGCGAGGTTTAGATATTAAAGCACCTCAACTTTGTGCTGAGATTATGCTACATAGTTCTGAAGAGTATACTTATACTTGTGTACTATCTTCTATGAACGTAGCACTATATGATGAGTGGAAAAATACTAATGCAGTTTATATCGCTACTATCTTCTTAGATGCAGTATGTCAAGAGTTCCTTGAGCGTGGTAAAAACTTACCAGGTTTAGAGAAAGCTATTTCATTCACTAAGAAATCTAGAGCTTTAGGTTTAGGTGTGTGTGGACTTCATACGTTGTTACAGAAAAGACGTTATGTATTTGGTGGTTTTGAATCAATGATGCTTAACAGTGAGATATTCCGTAAGTTAGATAAGGAATCTAAAGCAGCAAGCTTCGATTTAGCACAAACATGGGGTGAGCCTGAGTGGATGAAAGGTCATGGTATGGCTAACACTCACCGCTTAGCAGTAGCTCCAACAAAGTCAACAGCGTTGATTATGGGTGGTGTGAGTGAAGGTATTAATCCAGATACAGCAATGGTATTTACACAAAGAACACCAGCAGGTGAGGTTAATAGGATTAACCCAGTACTTCTAAATCTAATGCGTGAAAAAGGTATGTACAATACAGCTAACGTAGAGAGTATTCGTGATGCTATGGGTTCTGTTCAACATGTAGATTGGTTAGACGAGCATGAGAAAGAAGTCTTTAAGACAGCTTTTGAAATACCTCAAATGTCAGTTATTAAAATGGCAAGTCAACGTGCTAAGTACTTAGATCAATGGCAATCTCTTAACCTATTCTTCAGCTCCTCTGAGAGTGAAGATTATATCAGTAAAGTACATAAAGAGGCTTTTGAAGATCCAAACATATTAGCCCTATACTATGTGTATTCAATGGCTGGTGTTCAGAGTAGTAAAGATGAGTGTTTATCTTGTATGTAACTAAATTAGAGGTACTTTATGAAAAAGCGTAATAGAAAAGAACGTAGATTAGAGCAGTTCGGTAAGAGTGAATTTAAAAAACCTAAAGCTGTTCCAGCTGTTGAGAAGAAGATAGAGAAGCCTGTAATTAATATTACACCCCTTAATGAGAAGCAAAATGACTACTACATAAGCCTACTAGGTGAGCCTTGTGTTATATGTACAGGAGCAGCAGGTACAGGTAAGACGTACCTAGCAGCCTCTGTAGCAGCCAAGGACCTAGCTGATGGTAGAATCAAACGTATCATACTCTCTAGAGCTAATGTATCAACAGGGAAGTCTATAGGAGCCCTACCAGGTACTGTTGAAGAGAAGATGCTACCTTGGTTAATGCCTATGCTTGATGTACTGAAGAGTCAGTTAGGTACAAACTACTTCGACAACGCTATGAAGACAAAGGCTATCGAGGTTCAACCTATTGAGACTATCAGAGGTAGAAGCTTTGATGACTCTATAGTTCTAATGGATGAAGCTCAGCAGTTAACAAAGGAAGAGCTTAAAGCAATAACTACACGTATAGGAGAGAACTCTAAGTTATACCTGATGGGTGATAGGGCACAGAGAGATGTACGTACCGATGGTTTGAAATGGCTACTTGAACTAGTGGATAAACACAAACTACCAGTGGTTTACCATACCTTCACAAGTGATGACATAGTACGTAGTGGTTTATGTAAGATGTTCGTTAAAGCGTTTGAAAAGGAGAATGACTAATGGCTAGTTACCCATATAAATGTACTAAATGTGAACACAAGTTTGTAGATGTGATGTCAATGGCTAGTTATGAGAAGAAGGTTAAATGTCCTAAATGTGATAAAGATACACTACAGAGGGTAATAGGTACAAGTGCTATAAGTTTCAAAGGTGGTGGATTTACACCTAGTAATATTTTTAAGAGTGGTTAATATAAGTACGGGGTTGTTTAAATCTTAGGTAGCCCCAATTAAACAAAGGTATAAAAGTAATGAAAGATATGAAAGTAGAATACGTAGACCATATGGGTAATGATAACTCAGTAGTAAAAGCAGCACGAGTATCCTTTGCAGGTGATAATGAAGAAGCTAGAGGACAGGATAAGGATGCTAAGCTTATAAAGTACTTAGCTAACCACAACCATTGGACACCTTTTGCACACACAAGCGTAACCTTACGTATGACAGCACCTGTACCTATTCGTACACAATGCTTCAAACATAAAGTAGGTTTCTCTGAGAACGAGGAGAGCCGTAGGTATATCTCAAATACACCAGATTTATTCAAACCTAAATTCCGTAGTCAAGTTACCAATAAGAAGCAAGGCTCAGGTGATAACCTTACTGGTGAAGAAGAAAGTAGAGCACAAGCGCTGTATGTAGCATCCACCCTCAGGGCTGTAGCAACTTATGAATTACTACTAGAAAGTGGTGTGTGTGAGGAACAAGCACGTTTCGTATTACCTCAAGGTTGTTTAGTGAACTGGTATTGGACAGGCTCATTAAGTGCCTTTGCTCGTTTTGTTAAGCAACGTTCAGACTCACACGCTCAGGTAGAAGTGCAAGAGTTAGCTAAGATGGTAAGTGATATTATAAAACCTCTATACCCAGTTTCATGGGAAGCTTTAACTAAGTAGACTAGACTTAGTATGTATCGAAATCAATTAGAGTTTAAAGGGGAAGGTTTTAATGTATAACAAAGATAGAGATGTCCTTGAAGATAAAGAAGAGGTGTACGAGAAGTACCGAGGTAAAGGTGACCGTATGGAAAAATCAAAGAGTAAAAGGGAGGCTAGACCTACGAAGGATCAACTATACGAAAACAAGTGGAAGTAACAACTAAGGAATACTATGCAAGACTCAAAGTTTGTAAAGACCCATGTACCATGTTTAAGCTGTAGTAGCTCAGATGGTAGAGCAATTAGAGAAGACGGTAGTAGTTTCTGCTTCGTCTGCTCAACTAATTTTAAACTAAAAGAAGACACTTATAATATGTATGAACCTGAACAGCAAGTATACTCAAGAGAAACAGTAGAGGAGGTTAAGAACTACTCTAGCTTCGCTCTAAAGTCCCGTGGTATCTCACAGCAAGTAGTAGACCACTTCCAAGTAAAGATGTCTGTAGACTCTGATGGTAAGCCATTAGCTCACTTCTACCCTTACATGAAAGATGGACGTATTGTAGCTTACAAGACTAGAACGCTACCTAAAACATTCTCAGCTATTGGGGATATGAAGGAAACTGAGTTGTTCGGACAATCACAGTGTGGTGGAGGTAAAACTTTAGTAGTTACTGAAGGTGAATTAGATGCTATGGCTATGGCCCAAGCGAACCTAGAGAAGTACAATAGGATATTCCCTGTGGTATCATTACCTAATGGTGCCCAATCCTTAAAAGCACTGCTACTCAATAGAGATTACTTAAATCAATTTGAAAGTGTTATCCTGATGTTCGATATGGATGAGGTAGGACAAGCTAGTATCTCTGAAGCTGCACGTATGGTTGGTATTGGTAAGGTGAAGATAGCTAAGCTACCTGAGAAAGACCCATGTGAAGTTTTACAAAAGAAGGGAGCTAATGAGTTAATCAACTGTATGTGGAATGCACAGCAGTGGAGCCCTGCAGGTGTTCTAATGGGAGAAGCTATATGGGAAAGGTTCCAAGAGCGTAAGAACATCAAATCTGTACCATACCCACCATGCTTATCTGGTTTAAATGATAAATTGGAAGGTATACGTCATGGAGAAATCACATTATTCACTAGTGGTACAGGTTCAGGTAAGAGTACAGTTATTAAGGAGATAATCTTAGACTTACTAGAGAACACTGAGGAGAAAGTAGGTCTTATATCACTAGAAGAAAGTGTAGGGGATACAGCTGAGAAGCTAATATCTATGTCCCTTAAGAAATCTATACTAGGTCCACCACCTATCTCTGATGAGGAACTACGTGAAGGTTTTGATAAAGTCTTTGCTGATGAAAGGTTAGTGCTATTAGATCACCAAGGTTCTGTCTCTGATGATTCCTTACTGGATAAGATAGAGTACATGGCATTAATGGGTTGTAAGTATCTAGTACTTGACCATATAACAATAGCTGTTTCTGAAGGTAATGGTAAACTCTCAGGGAATGAAGCAGTTGATAAGTTAATGTCAGATTTACTCAAGATAGTTAAACAAAATAATGTATGGTTAGGTTTAATCTCACACCTTAGAAAATCACAAGGTAAATCCTTTGAGGAAGGTGAGCTACCTTCAATAGATGATATAAAGGGTTCTGGAAGTATCAAGCAGATTAGCTTCGATATAATAGCATTTGCACGTAATTTAATAGCAGAGGAAGAGTATGAACGTAACACCATTAAACTTAGAGTACTCAAGTCTAGGTTCACAGGAAGAACAGGAGATGCAGGATCAGCAAGCTTCAATCCAAAAACTTCAAGACTTAGTGAGTCAGGCTCAGGATTCGAGATGGAGTTTGAAGGTCTCTAAGTATTTACTTATGGAGATACAGAGTGTTAATAGAGGTCGTAGGCATATAGCTATTAAAACTATGAGAGGATATAACTTATCCTTGAAGAGCATGGAGTGTATGGTTATACAAGCTCATCAAGTGATAAATGTCCTAACGGAGACCAAGAAAGGTGTGACTAAAGGTAAGCTAACAAACATCTCTTCAAAGATTGGAGAGAGTGTTATATCAGCAAAGAGAGTAGTCTATAAGGAAGATATAGAGGAAGCTATTCGTATAGGTGACTTCTTCATTGAAGCATTCCTAAACCTAAAGCTTCTGACAATCAAGCCACCACCACCTAAGTCTAGACTACCAGTTGAAGTAGTACTAGATTCTAACTGGCCTGGTACACTGTCGGAAGAGAAAGTGACTATGGCACTGAAGGGTGTTTGGTCAAAGAAGCCTGAGGACATTAAAGGTGCTACTCAAACCGTAAGATTCAAGGATGGACCTGTATACAACTATAAGTTAATTAAGCGGTGGGATGAGAAGCTAGATGGCTTTGTAGGTGAGCTAGTAGATACACAAGCTTTCCAAGCTGTTAATAGGTTACAACAAACTCCGTGGACTGTTAATGAGTTCGTGTGGGATGTTGTATCAAAACAACCCCACATGTTCTATCAGGATGGTTGTAAGAGTGATGAGAATCAATCAAAGTATATTGACTATATGTATACCATAAACAAAGCTAAGGCTTTAATAGGTGAAGAGTTCTACTTTGCTGCTGATATGGATTACAGAAGTCGTATATACTTTAAGGAGTCTTACTTAAACTTCCAAGGTAGTGATTTAGCTAGGGGTTTATTAACCTTTTACGATAAGAAGTTAGTAACTGAAGTTGGTTTACGATGGATGAAGATACACGCTGCTTCTAGTTACAACGCTAGTTATAAGATTGGTGAGATTCCAACTTGGTGCTCTTCAGACTATAAAACACATCTAACTAAAGAGGGTTTAACTGATATCTCTGTAGATAAAATGACACTTAGAGATAGGGAGTTGTGGTGTGATAACAATAAGGGGTTAATCTATGAAACTATTGAACACAAGAAGCTACATGATTGTGAGAAACCTGTTGCTTTTCTGGGTGTTTGCCTTGAGCTTGTTGGTTATTGGGATAGTAGTGGCCCCTATTATAGTAGTCTACCTATTCCTGTTGATGGCTCTAACAACGGCTGGCAACATCTGGGAGCAATTAGTAAGGATGTTCAAACAGGGGGGCTAGTAGGTTTAAGTCCGATAGAAATACAGAATGACTTCTATGTTCAAACAGCTAAAAGACTAAAGGAGATTACT
>Ga0075443_10000374_pt1 | contig 18733 bp, 13 predicted proteins | sample CoawatmetaG00DNA_3_FD_71583 | JGI IMG/M metagenome (GOLD analysis project Ga0075443, IMG submission 71583) | Marine microbial communities from the West Antarctic Peninsula - Coastal water metaG006-DNA | ecosystem: Environmental > Aquatic > Marine > Coastal | place: Atlantic Ocean: West... | reverse complement strand
TTTTCTATGGATGGTAGCATTGCCAATTTAAAAGCTATTTGTGATCTTGCAGAGCGTTACGATGCGCTAGTAATGGTGGATGATTCTCATGCGGTTGGTTTTATGGGAGATCAAGGCCGTGGTAGCCACGAATATTGCGATGTAATGGGTCGTGTGCATATTATTACTGGCACCTTTGGTAAGGCTTTAGGAGGTGCTTCTGGAGGCTATGTAGCAGCCAACAAAGAGGTAGTGGAATGGCTGCGGCAGCGTTCTCGGCCTTATCTATTCTCTAACGCCTTGGCACCACTTATTTGCGCTGCCACCCTTGTGGCGCTGGATATAGTTGAGCAGCAGCCTGAGCTAAGGCTGCGCCTTAAAAGTAATACACAGCGCCTGCGAGATGGCCTCACTAAAGCAGGCTTTGAATTAATGGGTAAAGACCATGCCATTGTGCCTATTTTGTTGGGCGACGCGCAGGTGGCTAGTCAGTTTTCAAAACACATGCAGGCCCGTGGTGTTCATGTAGTTAGTTTTTCTTTTCCTGTAGTGCCTAAAGGCCAAGCGCGCATTCGCACCCAAATGTCTGCTGCATTAAATACACAGCAGATCGATCAAGCGCTGATAGCTTTTGTTGAAGTAGGCAAGCTACTTGGAGTCATCAAATGAGCATCCCCTCCACCATGCGCGCACTCACCAAACAAAAACCCACTCAAGGGTTATGGATGAACCAGGTTGAAGTGCCTCAGTTTGGTTGTGATGAGGTGCTTATTAAAGTCACTCAAACAGCTATTTGTGGCACAGATATTCACATCTATAATTGGGATGAATGGGCCCAAAAAACCATCCCCATAGGCATGACTGTTGGCCATGAATTTGTGGGTGAAATAGTAGCGATGGGCAGCAATGTTAGCAGCTTCAAAATAGGCTTGCGGGTGTCTGGTGAAGGCCATATCACCTGTGGTCATTGTCGCAACTGTCGAGCAGGCAGGCGTCATTTATGCATTCACACTGTGGGTGTTGGGGTAAATCGCGATGGCGCGTTTGCAGAATACTTAGTGTTGCCAGTAGATAATGTGTTTCCAGTGGCACCGCAAATAGACAATGCTCACGCCGCTATTTTTGATCCATTAGGCAATGCCACTCACACTGCTTTAAGCTTTGACTTGGTCGGTGAAGACGTATTAATTACTGGGGCTGGGCCCATTGGTGCTATGGCTGCTGCCATCGCTCGCCATGCGGGCAGTCGCAACGTGGTGGTTACAGACGTTAACCCTTATCGATTAGAGCTGGCCAAACGTATGGGCGCTACCCGTGTGGTTAATGTCAGCAACACAGCGCTTAGTGATGTGATGAAAGAGCTCAATATTAGTGAAGGCTTTGATGTGGGTCTAGAAATGTCTGGCGCAATACCGGCCCTTGAGCAAATGCTGGCTACTATGAACCATGGTGGCAAAATTGCTATGTTAGGTTTGCCAAGCCAGTCCATGGCCATAGACTGGAGCCATGTTATTTTTAAAGGCCTTACCATCAAAGGTATTTATGGCCGTGAAATGTATGACACTTGGTATAAAATGACATCCATGCTGCAATCTGGCCTTAATATAGAGCCTATTTTGACTCACTCTTTTTCAGCAGATGACTTTCAACAGGGCTTTGACACCATGTTATCTGGTAATAGTGGCAAGGTGATTCTCAACTGGTAAGCTGGGGTAATTTGTGTGTGCTTATAAGCTGACAGACCATACCTGTTAGGCTACAATATGCGGCTTGTTTTTATACATTAATTAGATATGCGCAATTGGCGCAATGGGGTTTACCTTGAAACCGGTAAGAGTTGGAATTTGTGGGTTTGGCACTGTTGGTGGTGGTACGTTTAACGTGTTACAGCGTAATTTTAACGAGATTACCCGCCGCACAGGCCGAGCCATTATGGTGGAGCAGATCGCTCAGCGTCGACCAAATGCTAGCTGTGACACAGGTGACACCAGCATTACAGATGACATTTTTGCAGTAGCCAATAACCCCAATGTAGACGTGTTGGTAGAGCTTATAGGTGGCCATGAGCCAGCTAAAGAGCTTGTGCTAACAGCCATTCGTAATGGCAAGCATGTAGTCACAGCCAACAAGGCCCTGATCGCTGTGCATGGCAACGAGATTTTTGCAGCAGCTCGCAAGCATAACGTAGTAGTGGCTTACGAAGCGGCCATTGCGGGTGGCATTCCTATTGTTAAAGCGTTGCGTGAAGGTTTAGCTGCTAACAGCATCGATTGGTTGGCAGGCATCATCAACGGCACGGGCAATTTTATTCTTACAGAAATGCGTGATAAAGGCCGTGCCTTTGCCGATGTGTTACAAGAAGCTCAAGACCTAGGTTATGCCGAAGCAGACCCTACTTTTGACGTGGAAGGCATTGATGCAGCGCACAAGCTCACCATTTTGTCGTCTGTGGCTTTTGGTATCCCTTTGCAGTTTGACAAGTGCTACACCGAAGGTATCAGCAAAGTGTCAGCAGAAGACGTAGCCAATGCTGAGTCTCTAGGCTTTCGCATTAAGCACTTAGGCCTCACTCGCCGCACCCAAGACGGCATCGAGCTACGCGTACACCCTACCTTAATTCCAGAAAAGCGTTTAATTGCCAACGTAAACGGCGTAATGAACGCCGTATTAGTGCAAGGCGATGCAGTAGGCCCCACCATGTATTATGGCGCTGGCGCTGGTGCAGAACCCACAGCTTCCTCTGTAGTGGCTGATATAATAGATATTGTGCGCGACATGAGCGTGGCCCAAAGCGGGCGTATGCCCCCTTTGGCATTCCAGCCTGATGCTTTGGCAGATAGCCCTGTTTTGTCTATGGATAAGGTTGTCACTGCCTTTTATATGCGTATGTCTGTGTCTGAAAAGCCAGGTGTTTTGGCTCAAATCACGCAGATTTTGGGTGATGCAGGCATAAGCATTGAAGCTATTCGCCAACAAACCCATGTGTCTGAGCAGGTGCCTGTGATTATATTGACTCGTCCAGTGCAAGAAGGCCATATGAACACTGCCATAGCAGCAATTGAAGCCTTAGCAGATGTGAATGGTGAAGTGACTCGAATTCGTGTTGAAAACTTAGGCGGCTAGACAAATATGCGTTATATCAGTACTCGTGGTCAGGCCCCAAGCCTTAGTTTTGAAGATGTTTTGCTCACTGGCCTAGCCAGTGATGGTGGCTTGTATGTGCCAGAAACTTTGCCCCAGTTTAGTCAGGAAGAGATAGCCTCTTGGGCTAAGCTTAATTACGCCGACCTAGCGCATAAGATTTTATTACCGTTTGTGGAAGCAGATGTCAGCAGTAGTGAGCTTAAAACCATGGTTGATGAAACCTATGCAGGTTTTAACCATAAGGCTGTGGCGCCGCTAGTTCAGCTGGACAAAAACGAGTGGGTGTTAGAGTTATTTCATGGCCCTACGTTAGCGTTTAAAGATTTTGCACTACAGTTGTTGGGCCGATTAATGGACAATGCGCTGATTAAGCGTGACAAGCACTTAGTCATCATGGGGGCCACCTCTGGTGACACAGGCTCTGCTGCGATCGAAGGATGCAAGCATAGCAAGCGTGTTCAAATGTTCATCCTGCACCCCCACGAGCGAGTGTCAGAAGTGCAGCGTCGCCAGATGACCACTTTAATGGGTGACAATATTCACAACATTGCCGTACGTGGCAATTTTGATGACTGTCAGCAAATGGTGAAACAAAGCTTTGCTGATCAGTCTTTCTTAAATGGCGGCCAGCTAGGTGCGGTCAACTCGATCAACTGGGCCCGCATCATGGCTCAAATTGTCTACTATTTTTATGCAGCTGTTGCTTTGGGTGGGCCTCATCGCCCGGTGTCTTTTAGTGTGCCTACAGGCAACTTTGGTGACATTTACGCAGGTTATTTAGCCCAAAAAATGGGCTTGCCTATTAAGCAGCTTATTGTAGCTACTAATGAAAATGACATTTTGCATCGCTGCATTAGTGCCAATCAATACCAAAAGCATGGGCTAGTGCAAACCTTGTCTCCAAGTATGGACATTATGGTGTCTAGTAATTTCGAGCGCCTATTGTTTGACCTCTACGACCGTGATGGTGCGGCCTTAAGTGAGCTATTAGAAGGGCTAAGCAACGGCACAGCTGATAGCCTAGAGCCACAGCGCTGGCAAAAAGCACGGGAGCTATTTAGTAGTCACCGTGTCGATGACCACACCACTTGTGATGTGATTAGCCAGGTTGCTTCGCAACACAACTATTTGCTAGACCCTCACAGTGCTATTGGTGTGGAAGCAGGGCGGGTGTGTAATCAACACCCAGAGGTGCCGATGGTAACTTTGGCTACTGCGCATCCTGTTAAGTTTCCAGAAGCGGTGATTAAGGCCGGCCAAGTAGAGCCGCAGCTCCCAAGCCACTTAAGCGACTTGCTAGAGCGACCAGAGCGTTGTGACGTGTTGGACAATGACTTGTCTATAGTGCAGCACTACATTACTAGTAAGCTCTAAGAGCGCCGCGCATATGTCAGTTCGCTTGCGTTTAGGCAGTTCTAATGCTGCTCTGGACGCTGCTTTTGACCCTCTTGTGGCGCGCGTGCTTGCCCACCGTGGTATTAGTGATCCTGGCCAAGTAAATTATCAGCTCAAGCAGCTTCTTCCCTACCATCAGCTTAAAGGCATAGACGCAGCCGTTGCTCTTTTGGTGCAAGCACTAGAAGCTCAGCAGCACATAGTGATCGTGGGCGATTTCGACTGTGATGGCGCCACTAGCACCAGCCTTGCCCTGTTAGCTTTGGGTGCAATGGGGGCCAAAAATGTAAGTTATTTGGTGCCGAATCGATTTGATTTTGGCTATGGTCTAAGCACTGCACTAGTAGATTATGCCAAGGCCATAGAGCCTGATTTAATAGTCACCGTAGACAACGGTATTGCCAGCCATGAGGGTGTAAATCGCGCCCATGAGTTAGGTATTAAAGTAGTGGTCACAGACCATCACTTAGCTGCAGACACTTTGCCTAATGCAGATGCCATAGTAAACCCCAATCAGCCTGGATGTGAATTCCCGTATAAGTCTACTGCAGGCGTTGGAGTGATTTTTTATGTGATGTCGGCTTTGCGTAGGCAGCTCCACACCCAAGGATGGTTTGACCAACAAGGCATAACGCCACCTAACATGGCGCAGTATTTAGACTTGGTAGCCCTGGGTACCGTAGCCGATTTGGTCCCTATGGAGCATAACAATCGTATATTGGTGGCTCAAGGAGTGGCCCGTATTCGTGCAGGCAAAGCTAGGCCTGGTTTATTGGCGCTGTTAGCCATAGCTAAACGCCAACATCATAATTTACAAGCCTCAGACTTAGGCTTTAGTGTGGGGCCTAGGCTCAATGCAGCAGGCAGGCTAGATGACATGAGCTTAGGCATTGAATGCTTACTAAGTGACAATGAGCATATAGCGGCGCAGCTAGCGCAAGAGTTAGATGAGCTCAATGCCCAAAGGCGTCATATAGAAGCAGATATGCAGCAGCAAGCGGGTAATATTTTAACTCGCTTAGAAGCCAGTCAAGACCAAGTGATGCCAAGGTGTGTGTGTTTGTACCATGCAGATTGGCATCAAGGTGTGGTGGGCATTGTTGCCTCTCGTATCAAAGAAAAATGGCATCGGCCAGCGCTGGTGTTTGCCAAAGGCGACTCCGACACCTTAAAAGGCTCTTGCCGCAGTATTGCAGGCTTTCACTTGCGAGATGCTCTAGCGGCAGTAGATGCGCAAAATCCTGGCCTTATTATTAAATTTGGTGGCCATGCGATGGCTGCGGGTTTAAGCATAAAGACTGAACACTTTGAAGCTTTTGAAACGGCGCTAAATGCCTATGCCCAAGAGCACCTTCCAGACAGTTTGTTAGCTCAAGAGTGGCGCTCTGACGGCGAACTAAGCGCGCAAGAATTACAGCTAAATCAGGCCTTTTTATTACAACAAGCCGGGCCTTGGGGCCAAGGTTTTGAAGAGCCCACATTCCATGGCCGTTTTATGATGGTACAGCAGCGCATTGTGGGAGAAAAACACTTAAAGCTAGTGCTAGCAGATATGCAAACAGGTGAGCTGGTGGATGCCATTTATTTTAATATAGATCTAGCTGTGTGGCCCAACACCTGTGAACAGGCAGACCTAGTGTATCGTTTAGATATTAATGAGTTTCGTGGTCGCCAGAGTCTGCAGCTTATGGTGCAACATATGACGCCGGTGCAATAGCACCCAACAACACTGTAGTTATAGTAGGTCAGTCTGTGGTGACTGAGGGTCTGGAAAGTTTAGCTCGAGGTTGACCTCGCCATTGGCTCTAGCTTTTTTGCGCTCTACAATGCGCTGGTAGCGCCTTGCACACAGTTTCATCACTTGCAGCTGTTCGCCAGTGTTCATTTCATGCCACCCAAACCGCTCATCCCGTGAACGTAAGCATCCCTTGCAATAACCCTTTGGGCTATTTTCGCATACCCCTATACAAGGGCTTGGGGCTTCAAATAATTCAGACTGTTCCATGGCGCGCAATATAGCAGCTTATGGGGCCAAAGTCCCCATTGCTTAAGCTTTCTATCTATTTCTTAGCATTTTTGTTCATGCCCTTAAGGCAAGGTAATGGTCACGATCATCGGCAAGTGGTCAGAAATATGCCAAGTGTTTTGTTGTAACACTTGTGCGCTTTCTACCTGCATTTTGTCGCCATACACAAAGTAATCTATGGTTCTATCTGGGGCTGTCACCTCAGCCCGGTTAGGAAAGTGTGTAAACCAGCTTTTGGCATTTGCGCCTGTGGCTTGCTCTATACTGGGGATCACATTGAACTGATTATAAATGCCTGTGAGTTCACTTTTGGGCTGATAATAGCTACGAGCTGTGGCATCCATTTTTTCATATTGGCCTGGTGGCAGTAGGTTTAAATCCCCCGCAATCATCCAGCTTTGGCCTTTTGCGTTTTTGTCAGCCAATAGTTGATGCAGATAAGCCACTTGTTGCTGCATGGTGTCAGAGCCTTGGGCAAAGGCATCAAAATGAGTGTTCATCAAGGTCAGCTTACTGCTTGTTGCGCCTGCTTCGCCAGCAATGGGTAGGCTCACTTCTTGTATGGCTCTGCGAAAGTTAAATTGGTCGCTCACGGGGTCAGTTTTTATAGTGGCTAGCTGGTGGCGCATTGCATCACCTAGCTTGTATTTAGAAATCACCGCCAGTTTCATGCCCACAGAGCCCATAATCTGTGGCAATGGCACAAAACCTGCTTGCCAGTATAGGGTTTCACTGTAGTTGCTATATTCAGAAGGCAGTAAGGTTAGTAAGCGTTGCAATTGGTCTTCATAATCTGTGCGTTTGGCGTTGTCATGCAGCTCTTGTAGCAAAATAACGTCTGGATTTTGCTCTATAATAAGCTGTGCAATTTGGGTGAAAGTTTGGGTAATGTCTGCTTTACTGGCTCGAATATCTGGACCGTCACCATCTAGCCTGTCATACCAAAACTCATAATTTTTACCCGACATATACTGCACGTTCCAGCTTAAAACCTTCAGTTGTTGGCCGGCTTTTAAGGTGGGTGCATTGGCTTGGTTTACCACGGCTTCTGCTTGCAGTGCAGGGGGGTGAAAGGTAATGCTCCATATCAAGATGGCCAAGGCAATCACTAAACCCACCAAGCTGATGGCGATCCATTTAACACTTTTTAGTAAACCCTTGAGCATATTGTATCCTCTACTTATTATATTTTTCCGGTGTGTGGCAGTGTACGTGTGTAAAGCGCTTTGCGTCCAGCGGTGTTTGATTGACTTTATAGAGAACTTTGGTAAAATCTTTATCGAACAATCATTCAATAAAAATTCAAAGGTTATTCCACGTGTTTTTATTGGTGTTCTAAACCTACATTTAATCTCAGTTTTTGGCGTAACTCTATGCAACATACACAGCTATACATCCACGGTGCTCATAAGGGTGCTACATCTAATGAAACTTTTACTAGCACCAATCCAGCCACCGCTTTACCCCTTGCTATCATAGACCAAGCAAGCCAGGAAGATGTTAATGCTGCTGTGATTTCAGCTAAAGCAGGTTTTGCTGTGTGGTCCACTATGATGCCTGTGGAGCGTGCTCGTATTTTGCAAAAGGCAGCTCAAATGCTTCGCCAGCGCAATGATGAGCTGGCAAGGCTAGAAGTGTTGGACACAGGTAAGCCGCTTCAAGAAGCCAATTGTGTGGATATTGCTTCTGGTGCTGATGTGATTGAATATTATGCGGGCCTCATTAGTGGCATGCAGGGCACTCAGCAAGACTTAGGCAAAGATGCCTTTTTTATGTCACGTCGTGAGCCTTTGGGGGTGTGTGCAGGCATAGGCGCATGGAACTATCCTATTCAAATAGCCTGTTGGAAAGCTGGCCCTTGTCTAGCTGCAGGCAACACTATGGTGTTTAAGCCTTCAGAGGAAACCCCTTTAAGTGTGATGAAGCTTGCAGAAATATTCACTGAAGCCGGTATGCCAGATGGCGTCTTTAACGTGGTGCAAGGTGATTATCGTGTAGGCCAAATGCTCACAAGACATAAAGACATTGCCAAAGTGTCTTTCACAGGCGAGTCTGGCACTGGTAAAAAAATCATGGCTGATTCAGCATCTAATCTTAAACAAGTCACCATGGAGCTTGGGGGCAAGTCGCCGTTACTGGTATTTGATGATGCCAAGCTAGATAACGCAGTAGCGGGTGCTATGCTGGCCAATTTTTACACCCAAGGTGAAGTGTGCACCAATGGCACGAGAGTGTTTGTGCAAGCGGGTGTGTATGACGAATTTGTAGCCAAGGTGGTGGCCCGTGCAAACAAGATTAAGCTGGGTGACCCTTTGGATTTAGACACTCAAATGGGTGCGTTGATTAGCGCAGACCACCTAAAAAAAGTGATGAGTTACATCGAAGGAGCCAAGCTTACTAGCGCCCGTCTTGCATGTGGTGGCCACCGACATAACAGTGAAGCTACCAAAAATGGCTATTTTGTAGAGCCTACTGTGTTTGCAGATTGCACTGATGACATGGTGCATGTGAAAGAAGAAATATTTGGCCCAGTGATGTCTATCTTAAAATTTACTGATGAAGACGAAGTGATTGCTCGTGCTAATAATTCAGACTACGGTTTGGCAGCTGGTGTATTTAGTCAAGATATAAGCCGCGCTCATCGGGTGATTAATCAGATGGAAGCGGGTATCTGTTGGATCAACAGCTGGGGTGATTCTCCTGCAGAAATGCCTGTAGGCGGTTATAAACAATCAGGCATTGGCCGAGAAAATGGCCCAGAAACTTTGCATCAATACACTCAAGTAAAAAGCGTTTTTGTGCGCTTAGACGATTTAGAATCTCCCTATTAAGGAATGCCTCACATGACTAAGAAATTTGATTACATTATTGTGGGTGCAGGCTCAGCTGGGTGTGTTTTAGCTAACAGGCTCACCCAAAGTGGCGAGCATCAAGTGCTGTTGTTAGAAACTGGTGGCACTGACAAAAGCATCTTCATTCAAATGCCTACGGCATTATCGTATCCAATGAATACAAAAAAATATGCGTGGCAGTTTCATAGCCAAGCCGAAACCGGGCTAGATGGGCGTGAAATGCACTGTCCCCGTGGCAAAGTTTTAGGAGGATCTTCCTCTATTAACGGCATGGTGTATGTGCGTGGGCATGCCATGGACTACGAACAATGGCAAGAACAAGGCGCTACAGGCTGGAACTACGCAGACTGTTTACCCTACTTTAAACAGGCTGAAACCTGGCAAGAGGGTGAAAGTGAATACCGTGGTGGTAGTGGCCCGGTAGGCACGTGCGGTGGCAATAATATGCGCCTCAACCCTTTATACCAAGCGTTTATAGATGCAGGCCAAGAGGCAGGCTACCCCTACACCAAAGACTACAATGGGGAGCAACAAGAAGGCTTTGGCACGATGCACATGAACGTAAAAAAGGGTGTGCGATCCAGCACGAGCAATGCCCATTTACGCAGAGCGCTTAAGCGTTCTAATCTAACCCTGATGAAACGGGTTACGGCACAAAAAGTATTGTTTGATGGACTACAGGCAACGGGCATAGAATACCTTCAAGGGGGGCAGCTTAAGCAGGTGCATGCCCACAAAGAAGTGATTCTAAGCGCAGGCTCTGTGGGCTCGCCACAGCTATTACAATTGTCAGGTGTAGGTCCCAAACAAGTGTTGGCCGACGCCAAAGTGCCTTTGTTGCATGACTTGCCAGGGGTTGGAGAAAACTTACAAGATCACTTAGAAGTTTATTTCCAGTATCGTTGCAAACAGCCTATCAGCCTCAACAGCAAGCTAGACTACTTTAACATGGGCCTAATAGGTGCGAGGTGGATCCTTACCAAGACCGGATTGGGTGCCACTAACCACTTTGAATCTTGTGGTTTTATTCGCTCTCGTGCGGGGCTTAAATGGCCTAATATTCAATACCATTTCTTACCTGCAGCCATGCGTTATGACGGTAATGCAGCCTTTGATGGCCATGGTTATCAGGTGCATGTAGGCCCCAATAAACCCAGCAGCCGTGGCCACATTCGTATTGTGTCTAACAAGGCCAGTGATGCGCCAGAAATACGTTTCAACTACATTGGCACCCAGCAAGATAAGCAAGATTGGCGAGATTGTATTCGTCTCACCCGAGAAGTGCTTAATCAGCCTGCGCTAGATGCCTTTAAAGGTGAAGAGATTCAGCCTGGTAAAAATGTACAAAGTGATGATGAGATAGATGCGTGGGTAAAGCAAAATGTTGAAAGTGCGTATCACCCGTCGTGTACCTGCAAAATGGGTGCAGACGATGACAAGATGGCCGTACTTGATAGTCATTGCAAGGTACGAGGTTTAAAAGGCTTAAGGGTAGTGGATTCATCTATTTTCCCAGTAATTACTAACGGCAATTTAAATGCGCCTACTATTATGGTGGCTGAAAAAGCAGCAGATTTAATTTTAGGCAAAACGCCGCTAGCGCCCTCAAACGCCAAGGTTTGGATTGCAGACCAATGGCAAGAAAAGCAGCGCACAGGCACTCCAGTTAGGCCGCTTTAATATTTATAGGCACGTTAATTCACGACAGACAAGGGCGGTTGTATTACAATCATCCTTTGTGCCGAACTTCAAAGAGGCTTACTAGGCTATGGTTCACCCAGACCTCTCCATAATCATTCCCGCCAAATCAAGTGGTGGGTTTATTTTAAACACGGTAGATGTGCTGCTAGGTTATTTGCAGCTGCATTGGCATGGCCGCTTTGAAGTGGTGGTGAGCGTGAATGGGTGCGTGGAGCAAGTGCTAGAAACAAAATCCTTGTTGGCTGCCAAATACGGTGACGATAGTCGCCTAGTCATTCACCAACACCTAGCGCCAGCTGGTAAAGGAGCTGCTTTACAGTCGGCTTTTTTACAAACCAAATACGACTTAATAAGCTTTATAGATGCAGATTTACCCTTTGATTTGGCGTTTTTAGGCTTGGCTGAAAAAGCGGTTAGTGATGGGGCTGACTTAGTCGTGGGCAATCGGAGGCTGGCGCAAAGTCGCGTGCATTTACCCACTAAGCTTTTATCATCATTTTTTAAACGCCATGTATTTGGCTTGCTTTATAACACTGCTGTGAGAGGGCTGTTTGGCATTTCCCAAACAGACACTCAGTGCGGCATAAAGCTTATGACCAGATCCTTTGCTACCGAGTTTTTTTGTCATCTCACCTGTCATGGGTTTTCTTATGACGTTGAACTGTTTTTATTAGCCAAAGGCCATGGCAAAAAAGTGACGTCTTTGCCTGTAACCTTGATGCATGAGCATGGCCAGTCAACCTTGCGCCTTGGTGGCGAACTTATGCGCACTGTTAAATCATTTACGCACCTAAAACATAAAGAAAATCGTGCTGAGTATCAGCCACGACTGGCCCTTACTAGTACCCAAAATGAGCTGCTACAGCTCACATCTGATGATTGGGGCATTTCTGTCGCAGTCAATGAAGGCATGCTCAAATTAGCTCAGTTAGGGGTGATCAAGCGTGTCTCTATTATGGCTAATAGCCTGCATAAAGACTACTTACTGGATGAACTAAAGGCCGTGCCCGGTATAAAGCTTGGGTTGCATTTCAATCTAACCAACGGCGAGCTGCTAGGACAAAAGTCGGGTCATCATCATGTGGATGGTTTAGCTAGCACTATGCCTTTATTGGCGTTGATTAAACGCAGCTGGTTTGGTTGTCGCACACTTTCAAAGCCGTTACTCAAAGACATTGAAGAAGAGTTCACTTTGCAAGTGACCGTTTTACAACAACAAGGTGTGGTGCTTAGTTATTTTGATTCTCACCATCATGTGCATTTATTACCAGGCATTATTGAACGTATTGCACCCCAAGCCAAAGCATTGGGAGTGGGCCATACTAGGCTAGTGCTTGATTGGGGGCTATTGGGTAAGCCCCAGTTTTTATTGTGTTGGTTTTCAATCAGAGCAAAGGCTGCGGTCGAGGCAGCTGGCTTGTCTTATTTACCCTTTAAATACCCTGGGCGTAAACAGTTTATATTGCGCAACAAATGGCAGCGCCAGTTGGCTAAAATAACAGTGCCTACCGAGATCATTTGTCATCCGGCCACCCAAGGTGACTTGCAGCTGTTGCCAGCGGAATATACAGACCACTATGATGGTGAGCGAGTGGACGAATTTTGGGCACTGTATAGTTTAAGCCAATAAACGCCAGCCCCAAAGGGAAAAACACAATGTATGATGTAGTAATAGTGGGTGCTGGATTAAGTGGCCTGCACTTAGCGGCGCTTTTAGAGGCCAAAGGAGCCCATTATTTATTGTTAGATGCGCGCACAAGATTAGGTGGCCGTATTCTATCTAAGCCATTAACCGCGCCAACAGCGCCATCCTCGTCTCAAAATAGCCAGCACAGGTATGATCTAGGCCCATCATGGGTGTGGCCACATCAACCCAGAATTAATCAGCTTATTAAGCAACAGGGTATCAAAATTTATCCGCAGTATGACCAAGGCACATTGGTGTACCAAGATCAGTTTGGCGCTATCAACAGCACTATTGATGCTGCACCCATGTCTGGTTCCATTCGACTAGAAGGGGGCCTACAAAGCTTAATAGATGGCCTTTATAGCCAACTAGAACCTGATCGAGTATGGCTAAACCATTGTGTTAAGGGTGTCAGCCTAGAAGTTACTAACGAAGCACAAAACCAAGTGCGCATAGATTGTGAAAGTGCCATAGGCAAAAAAACCATCACCACACGTAAGCTAGTGCTATGTGCACCGCCCAGAGTGATAGAAAAACTAATTACCTTTTCACCCAAGCTATCACCCGCTCAAAGCCAAGCGCTGCTTAACATGCCTACATGGATGGCAGGCCAGTGCAAAGTGACTGCCGTGTATGAAACGCCATTTTGGCGCACACAAGGTTTGTCCGGTGATGGCATGAGCAGACTTGGGCCGCTAGGTGAAATACATGATGCCTCGCCTGAAGATGAATCCCAAGGGGCATTATTTGGTTTTGTGGCTTGGCCTGCACAGCAACGAAAAGATGCAGGTGATCAGTTAATCCCCTATGTCATCAAGCAACTGCAACAGCTATTTGGCCCACAAGCCGCCACACCTTTAGAGGTGCAAGTGCAAGACTGGGCCACACAAACCTGCACTGCCACCCAAGCAGATGCCCACACGTCACCCTCGCAAAGCGAATTTGGCTTGCCCATAGTGTTAGAGCAGCTGTGGCAAGGCCGCCTGCTATTTGCTTGTGCAGAAATGGCCTGTGAGTTTGGTGGCGTAGCAGAAGGCGCATTAGAGGCTGCTGAGGTTGCCTTTGACGTATTAAATCTAGATTACTAAAGTGGGTTATCTAGGCCTGCTGATCCAGATACAAAGATAAATAATTCGTAATCACCTGACGTGCCAAGTTTGAATCTATGCCTTGGGGGTTTAGCGCGCCGCGCAGCCAAATACCATCGATCAGTGCAGCAATACCTGTGGCCACCAATTGTGCTTTTTGGTGGGGCATACAGCACTTTAGCTCTAGCCTAAGATAAGACAATAAACGTTTTTCGTTCACTCGCTGTAAGCGGTTTAAGGCAGGGTCGTGCATGGCTTGCGCCCAGAAGGCTAGCCACGTTTTTACCACGGCTTCATCTTGCTGGTGGGGGCTAAAATTTTCACCCACAATGGCTTCGATACGGCCTATCATGTTGTCTTTGGGTACCTTGGCTAAGCGCAAGTTTATGCCGTTGGCAAGGTCTTTTAAAATGCTGCGCATGGTGGCTTCTACTAAGCCACTTTTGCCACCAAAGTAATGATTAATAATGCTTGGTGAGATACCAGCTTGTTGGCCTATTTTAGCGACTGAAGCATGCAGAAACCCCACCTGATTGATCACTTCCATAGTGGCGCGAATCAGCTGTGGGCGTCTAATTTCTGGCATGCCAACTTTGGGCATAATAGAGTCCTGTAAGAATGGATTTAGTGAGCTACAGCTTTAGAAAAGACTTGCATGATGACAACGCCGGCTAAAATAAAGCTCATGCCTACAAACGCTGGGGTGTCTAACCTTTGGTGAAATACAAAATGGCCAATCACTGAAATTAACACAATGCCAAGGCCAGACCATACTGCATAAGCCATGCCTATAGGGATCACTTTTAGGGAAATTGAAAGTATATAAAACGCCACGCCAAAACCAACAAATACTACAATAGAAGGCACCACTTTGGTAAAACCGTTTGAGTATTTAATGGCAGAGGTGCCAACAACTTCGCACACAACGGCGCAGAGCAGTAATAACCAACTTTTCATCATTAGTCCTACAATAAAAGAGTGTTAGATCTGAACTTTAACCGATGATGGTGGCCCATGCGAGACAATTAACCATTGTCAGCAGATTTATCTAAGGCTAAATAATGGTCTATGCCTGCAATGCGATCTTGGGCGTGGTGGTTAACATAAATGACGGACGTTTCCTTAGCCGCACACACCTTTTCTATTAGCGCTAATACTAGCTGACGATTAATATCGTCTAGGCCCAAGCAGGGTTCATCTAAAATCAGTAATGGGGGGTGTTTTACCATAGCTCTAGCAATAAGCAGCAGCCTTTGGTCGCCATAAGACAGTTTGTTAAACGGTTGGTCGCCACGGGTTTGCATGCCCAATAAAGCCAACCATTCATCGGCAATGTGTTTTTGTTGATCAGTGCTTTTACTGTACAAACCAATGGAGTCATAAAAGCCAGAAATGATCACATTACGCAAGCTAGTGCCTACTCTATATTCCCACTGCAAGGCGGTAGACACATAACCAATGTATTGTTTAATCTGCCAAATGCTTTCGCCATTGCCCCTTTGAAAACCAAACACAACAATGTCATTGGTGTAGCACTGGGGATGGTCACCTGTGATCAGTGATAAAAGTGCTGTTTTGCCACTGCCGTTAGGGCCACTAAGTTGCCAATGTTGATTGGGTTGGATGCACCAATCAAGGCGGTCAATCAACACCATGTCGGTGTGTTTGATGCAAATATTGCTTAGTTTCACCAAAGGTTGCTGGGGGTCTAGTGAGGGCGGCGCATTATCTGTTTGCGCCAAAGGCACCTGCAAATGTGTGGTTTTAAGGTGTAATAACTGATTAAGCTCATTAAACGCCTGTGTGTCATCACGCATTACTTGGTGGCGTAGCTCACCGTCTTCTACGTAAGCGACATGGCTCACAAAATTTGGAATTTCATCAAATCGATTAAGCACCATCACTACAGGTGTGTGCTTCACTACATGTGCAAGGTGGTCTTGAAGCATGGTATGTGAAGTTTGATCTAGGCCGTCAAAGGGCTCATCTAATATCAGCAAATCGGCGTGACAAGACAAGGCTCTGATGAGCATCACTTTGCGAGATTCACCCGTGGAGAGCTTTCGAAATGCGCGTTCGAGCAAGTAATCTAGCTCAAACTTTTGAATAAGGTCCTGTGCAACAATGGGATCTATTTCTTTGGTGAAAATAATTTCACGCACAGGGGTGCCAAGGCTGATTACATCTAAAATGTCAGCATCATCTTTTTTAAGTTCGGCTTGAATAAGTTGTGCTTGGGCCTCAAAAGACACCCAGCCAATATTGGGAGGAAGGCCGCTGGTGCTGCCAGCTAAGATTTCTCCATAGCCAGCTAGCACCGCAGCAAGGGCCGATTTACCTGCGCCATTAGCGCCAGTAATAAGCCAGTGTTGATGCTGCTTGATATGCCAGTTGATGTGTTTAAGTTGAAAACCTTCATCAAACTCTACTGACAAATCAGTTAGCAATATTGTCATGAAAAATGCCTCAGTTTATGGGTTGCCATCTTGTTGCACTGCTCGCAAAGACGGTTGCAGACTAACGTCTTCGCGAGCGCAGGGTGGCGATCCAATACCTAGGAGTTAAGTTCGCTTATACGATCTTTTTCATGTCTGCCATGTGGCCACGCAATGTAGCACCAATGGCTTCTACAGGGTGGCTACGAAGGGCTTCGTTCACTTCGATCAAGCGGGCGTTATCTACGCCATTGTCATCATCAGCAAGGCCACGGCCAATCACGTCTGTGTCCATGCCTTTCATGAAGTCATTTAACAAAGGCAAACAGGCGTGGTTGTATAAGTAACAGCCGTACTCTGCAGTATCAGAAATAGTGGCGTTCATTTCGTACAATTTCTTACGCGCAATGGTGTTAGCGATTAGTGGTGTTTCATGCAACGACTCGTAGTAAGCAGAGTCTGCAATAATGCCAGCAGCAGTCATGGTTTCAAATGCTAGCTCTACGCCAGCTTTTACCATAGCGACCATTAAAATACCGTGGTCAAAGTACTCTTGCTCAGAGATTTCCATGTCACCAGCAGGGGTTTTTTCAAAGGCAGTTTCACCAGTTTGAGCACGCCAGCCTAAAAGATTCACGTCATCGTTGGCCCAGTCTGCCATCATGGTGGCGGAGAAGGTGCCATTGATAATGTCATCTTGATGCTTGTTGTATAAAGGACGCATGATCACTTTCAATTCTTCAGAAAGGTCAAAGGCCTTGATCTTAGCAGGGTTAGACAGACGATCTAACATGTTGGTCACGCCGCCATACTTGAGTGCTTCAGTAATGGTTTCCCAGCCGTACTGGATAAGCTTAGAGGCATAACCCGCATCAACACCCTTGTCGATCATCTTGTCAAAGCACAGCAATGAGCCAGTTTGTAGCATGCCACAAAGGATAGTTTGCTCACCCATAAGGTCAGACTTAACTTCAGCAATGAAAGACGACATCAATACGCCAGCTTTATGGCCGCCAGTACCTACAGCATAAGCTTTAGCTAGGGCTAAACCTTGGCCTTGTGGGTCGTTATCTTCGTGTACGGCAATCAGTGTAGGTACGCCAAATCCACGTACATATTCAGCACGCACTTCGGAGCCTGGGCACTTAGGCGCTACCATGATCACGGTTAGGTCTTCACGAACCTTCATGCCTTCTTCAACAATGTTAAAGCCATGAGAGTAAGACAAACATGCGCCTTGCTTCATTAGTGGCATAACAGCTGCAACTACGGGTGAGTGTTGCTTGTCTGGCGTAAGGTTAAGCACGATGTCAGCAGTAGGGATAAGCTGTTCGTAGGTGCCTACAGTAAAGCCATTCTCAGAAGCATTTTTGAAAGATTGACGCTTCTCATCAATGGCAGACTGGCGTAGTGTGTAAGACACGTCTAAGCCACTATCGCGTAGGTTCAAACCTTGGTTGAGGCCTTGGGCGCCACAGCCAATAATAACCATTTTCTTGCCTTTAAGGGCTTCTACACCTTCGGTGAATTCGTTCATGTGCATAAAGCGGCACTTGGCTAGTTGTTCAAGCTGCTCGCGCAAAGGCAAGGTATTAAAGTAGTTATTAGACATGGGGGAGCCCTGTAATTTTAAAATCGGTATTTGAGTCTTTTGAAACAGGCATGATAATACGCTTTGTTAGTGTTTTCGTAAATTGATATATATGCCACATAGTGAGCCATTTATTAAAACATACGCATTAAACTATGCTAAAGTTTAGTGATGGATATAAAGCACCTCAAACATTTCTTAGCCTTGGCTGAAAACCTACATTTTGGCAAAGCAAGCGTAGCATGCCACATTAGCTTGTCTGCCTTGTCTCGAAATATCAGGCAGCTAGAAGAGCAGCTTGGGGTGACACTATTTACCAGAGACAATCGTAGTGTACAAATCACCCAGCAAGGGCAAGCTTTTGTAAGCTATGCCCGCACAGCTTTAAGCGAATGGCATGCTATCCAAAATCAGGTGAAAAATGCCCAAGGTCAACTGCAAGGAGAAGTGAGTTTGTATTGCTCTGTTACGGCGGTATATAGCTTGCTGTTTGATCTATTTCAGCGCTTTAGACAAGACCACCCAAACATAGAAATAAAGCTTCACACAGGTGACCCAGACCAAGGCATTAGCCATGTGCTTTCTGGCGAAGAAGACCTTGCTATTGCCGCACGCCCCAAAACTCTTAACCGAGAATTAGCTTTTAAACCGATTACTGTTTCGCCCTTAGTGTTTATTGCCCCCAAAGACCAAGCCCACCTAGAGCAGCCTCTAACAATGCCCACTAACCCTAAAGAATGGTCCCAAGTGCCTATGATTTTGGCTGAAAGTGGCTTATCACGCCAGCGTATAGATGCCTGGTTTAGGGCTATGGATGTCACTCCAAAAATCTATG
>Ga0075443_10000363_pt1 | contig 18980 bp, 18 predicted proteins | sample CoawatmetaG00DNA_3_FD_71583 | JGI IMG/M metagenome (GOLD analysis project Ga0075443, IMG submission 71583) | Marine microbial communities from the West Antarctic Peninsula - Coastal water metaG006-DNA | ecosystem: Environmental > Aquatic > Marine > Coastal | place: Atlantic Ocean: West... | reverse complement strand
GTACCGCGCAGCCCGTAAATAAAATATATTACTAACTAAAAGGTCAAATGTCCAAGTCGGCCGACGATCCGTATGAAGAATACTTCACCAACTTAAACAACGAACCGCCACGAATCAAAGCAGGTGGAAAAAGACGATGGTCCAATTCGGCTGAGTTGACCCCCAGGCCACGAATCAATAAGAACAGGTCCAATAGGAAGAGGTCCAATAATAAGAAGAAGCGCAGCGGGGGACAGTTTTTTGTTAAAAAAGATGGGAAAAAATCTGTTTGTACAAGGCGTGATGGTACTCTGGTGCCAGGAATGAAGGTTGTAACTATTAAAGGCAGAGAGTTTTGTGCTCGAAAACCCGCGAGATCAAAGGCAAAAAATGAAGAAGATCTCAGGAGAAGAATGCAGGGAAGAGGCTTTTCTGAGAAATTTATTGACAACGCCGTGGGAAAATTTATTGGAAGAAACAGTAAGAAATCGAAAAATAAAATAAAGAATTCAAAGAAGAATTCAAAGAAATCTCGTTAAAGTCAATTCTTTTAGTCGAATTCGGTTCGTGCGAGGGCACATAGCTATCAAATTCGGTGTGTGCGAGGGCACATATATAACGTTATGAACAATGCGTGTGAAGACACAAGCATTGAACGTCAGGAGATGCCTATCTTAGATTCCGAGGTTGCGCTCGACGATGAGAACCTCGATATGCTTTCAAGGCTACACCCACACCCGCTTGACGCACGCGTGGTCATGGACCCGGTTGCACACAAGTATTTTTTGGACGGCGAAAAAACGTTTCCGATATCAGTCACGGGCGTCTGGGCGTCTAAATTCGAGAAATTCGACCCGGAGGCTTGTGTGAACAAGTTCTTCGTTGGCTGGTGCTCCAGTCCGTCGAACAAGTACTTCCAGCTCATCCAGTACCTGAAGATCCGAGCACAGAAGACAGACGATGAAATCAAGTCCGAAATCATGGCGTTCTGGACTGACAACGGGAATTTGCAATCCAATCTTGGCACGCATATGCACCTACAGATTGAGCGCGCCCTAAATGAGGTTCCATACGAAGACAATTCGCCTGAGATGACCATGTATCACACTTTTTTCAAGGTCGAAATAGTTGGCCGTGGTTGGAAGCCATATCGAACCGAATGGTCGGTGTTCGACGAGGACGCCATGGTCGCCGGGCAAATTGACTCCGTTTTCGTCGATGCGGAAGGTGGTCTGCACATGGTCGATTGGAAGCGTTGCAAGGACAAGCTTACCCCCACGATGAAGAGTTATCGCAATCGGCGTGGCTACGGTGAGTGCTCGCACCTGTTAGACACGTCGTACAACCACTACTGCGTGCAGCAAAACCTGTACAAGTACATCCTTCAAAAAAACTATGGAGTACACCTGCGCTCCATGCACCTTGCGCAATTCCATCCCAACTTTTCCGAATACAACTTCGTTGAAGTGGAGGACATGCAGCCGCTTGCGCAGGCGCTCATCGCAGAACACAAGCCCAACGGCACGTCAACGCTGCCCAAGTACTCGGAGCAGTACAATCGGCATAATCCAGAGAACGCAACAATTATCACCTTGCTTAACCTACTATGAGAGTTCTACTATGAGAGTTCTACTATGAGAGTTCTACTATGAGAGTTCTACTATGAGAGTTCTACTATGAGAGTTCTACTATGAGAGTTCTACTATGAGAGTTCAACTGGTCTGCGCGCCGCAGTATGCGTCTTCACTCGTGCACATACTTCCCTGGATCGGAGTCTGCGTCCGCATCACGCATCTCTTGCAAATTTTCGACGCTTCGTTCACTTGCGTGCACTGCATGTAATCACTACATTCGCGCACGTTAACAGTTGAATCGTCGTCAACGTATACCGGAATGTCTTGGCATAGCTGTTCGATGAGCGCCATATTTTCGTCCGTAAAGATAAACAGCGCAATGTCGCCTTCCATACTTGTGTCAACGCTTGCGTTCCATGCGTTTCTTGCGGTGGCGGCGCTGCCACATAGCGTCAGATAACTGTTATTACGCGAGCTGATGCACGTCTTAAAATTGTCTTTTTCGAGGCCAATACATGACGAACACGCCTCGTGGTCACACTCAAACGCATTGCATGTTGCATCTTTCGTGCTGTAGTAGTATATTTGACACAAGTTGTCAACAACGTCGTCCGGTCCGAGCTCTAACTCTTCTGCGGCTGTTTGAAACGGATAGTAATTGTCATATACGGTTTGATCGAGCATATGCCCACGGCACTGAAAGCAAGAAGCGCCGTTACCGCAGTCGTTAATCGGCGAGGCACGCTCAGTGCATTCGCACGTCGCATCGGAGCATGTCTTATCACAAGTATAGCAGCCCTGCGTTCCGCAAACGCCGTCCGTACACGCCGAATCCTTGAACGTGCCCGTCCCTGGTGCTACCTCAAGACATTGCACGCCACCCATTCCCGCACACGAAAAGCGAAACGGGCATTGTGAATCGCAGTCACTGCTGTGATAAGTTCCGCCACCGGCCGTGTCTGAAAGAACGCAGGCGCCTAGGTCGCAATCGAAATTGAGCGAGCAAGCGTTGTTGCAATCACTAATGGAGAAGTCACCTTCGCCAAAGGGCACGCGCACACAACGCGGATTGCTCCCGTCGAGGTCCCGCTCACATTTGAACGCTTTGTTACAATCGTCGCAAATCCCGGCGCTTTCGGGGTCTGCCGAATCCGCATCAACCACTGCGCAATTATATTCGAAGGTCGAGTCGTGCCTATCGTACTTGACACATTGCGTCGTCATATCCGTCAGGGAAATTGCTCGGCACAAGCCGGCGTCTATATCAGTGGCACGACTCAGGTTTGACTTAACCAATTTGCGGCCAAACAGCCACATAAGCCCGATTCCGGCAACAAGCCATGCTACAATTAAACACGGGATCGAGACAGCGAGGTTTGTGTTGTGATTACGACCGTACAATACACTTAAGTTAATTGTGAACCACGTGCCAAATACAAGACATACGGCGATAAGCGCAATGCCCGCCAAAGACCATTCGTAGCGCCGCGAGTGCGCGCTCAGTGGCAGCGCAAAATCGTGCTGGCTTGCGGTATTAATACATTGTCCCGAACGACAGGCGCAAGAACAAGATTGCGTACCGGAGTTGTTCAGATTCGGGCAGTTCGGGCCCTGCGCAAGCGGGTACGTCACGGGAGGCTTTCCGAACGTGCATCGGTTTGCGCAGGTTCCATTTATTAACTCGCACGACCCTGAATCGCAATCGGCGACCGATTGCGCCGAACAGCTATCCACGCCGCATGCCGAATCTGGCAACCCGCTGCACGTCACAGCTGCATCGCTGTCAAACGGGACGCCAGGCGTCAAGTGACAGGCAACTTCGGGCTGGCACGACAGACAGCACCCTTCATGGTTTGAGCATTCGCAGTCAAACGTTTGCGCACATAAAGTGTTCGGCACTGCGAAGTCCCCCAACCATTTCGGAAGACGACACACCGACTTCTTTCCGATGCCGAAACCCTCGCACATTGACTCAGTCGAAGTTAGTAGAACGTATGTGACGGGGCAGATGAAGAGGAGTGCGGCCGTGACCATCCACAGAAACAGCGGCGGCGGTGCGTAGAAGGCCTGTGTAAACATACATGCAAACATACCCAGACATACGACCAAAGGTATTCCAAGTACTCTAGAGTCGATGTTAGCCGAGACCGACGGCTTCCAAAACGACCCGCACATGCTTTCGAATCGCTGCTGTCCCGCGCCACCAAAGGTCTTCGGGAAATAAAAGTCATTGGGGCCTCCGCCATTGGAAAGCCACGACCGATACGTATCACAAAATGGCGTGCACTTTGCGCCCAGGTCGTTTGTGTCGAGCATAACCTTAGCGCGTTCATCTCCGCATGCGCCAGAAAAGCATAAAGCAATATCGCGCACCGTGCCGCGCTCAGCAAGCGGTAGGTGCGTTGGAATGTTCTCTGGTAGCGCACAATTGCACACACCGTTGCTCATCTGCAATACGTCAGCAGAGACTCTTGAGTTACCAAAGATGAGCGACAGGGGGCGCGAGTACTGCTTCGTGCATATCTTTGCCAGAGAGTCTGAGGCACAAAACCGTGGCAAATTAGTCACTCCGTCAGTTCGGCGAAACTGGCCGGCTGGAGCGCACAGGCGCTCGTGACAGGCAACTGGCACTAGATCAGTATCTTCAATAAAGACGTCACACTTTTTGTATAAGTTGGCCAAACTCGCCGAAAAGTGAGTGCTTCCGTAACGCAGGGTGTACAAGAGTAACATCGGACTAAAAGTCGCAATCTCAACAAGAACGATATATGACACAACCTGAGCGCCCGTCGTAAAGACTTCAGTTGCGGCGCTTGCTAGAGACGTGCGGCCCACGCGGTAAGACTCCCCACTGTCCAGACTGGTCAGCTCAACGTAGACTACGTCGGCGCCGCCGCTTGGTCCGTAAAAGTCTCCGGCGCCGTAAGGCGTCGAAGTGTACAGACTCAGCGTAAGCAAGTTCAGCAACGTATTGTCCAAAAAGTGGCCCATGCCGTCGTTGAATAAGCCCCGGATTCGCGTGCTGAGCCAGATGTTGCGATCGACGATGCGCTCTAGGGCATACAGTTCGACAAACTGATCGCGAGAAAGATAGACCTCGAGCATGTTCTTGCTTTCGACAATTACCGGTTTTGGCAGCGAGAAAAGTGAGACCGACTTGATCGGTCTACCGAATTGGTCGGCGTCGACTGTGATGCCCTTCCACCAGTCGTCTGGCAACTTCGCACCGATCGAAAAACGGTTTCCAAGCGTATTTGTTGGCCAGTATTTGGACACGGCAAGCATGAACAGACCAATCCACGGTAACAGGCGGGGGTCGGATTGGTACGCAGGACGGTCCAATGATAATAAGTCTAGGGTGCTGTGTTTGATGACCGACGATTCGTAGTCCTTGTATACGTTCTCGTAGAAAAGGGACGCTGCGTGATAGAAATATGTAGCCACCGCATATCTCTTTAATATCTGTTTGCTCTCCTCTGATTTTGTGAACAGTTCTAAGCTACCGATTGTGTCGCAGTGGTGCTGCAGATCTGAAAGTGCCAGTTCGTATACGCACGCTACTCCCGAACTTGATGCGCATCCGTCCCACTGCGATCCGTGGCGGAACGAAAAGCGATCGCGCACACAGCCGTAGTTCAGCCCCATCTGGCGTCCTTTCTTGGCCTCTGTCATGGAACGCGACGCTGTGGGCACCACGTTTGTAGTGTTAAACGGCGCATATGCTACCGAGTGGGACACCTGCGCAGCGGTGCCAAGATCAATTGCCCTGTAACCGGTGGTGCTTGACGACGTCGGGAACATTGGTTGGCCGCTGCACGAATTGCTGCCGTCGCCATAAGAATTGCTCGTCTCCTGGCCGCTGCCGTTCTCAGCAACCTCCGTGTACCAAGTACTATCTTTGATGCGAGTGCCCCAATTCCACGAGACGTGTTTCGTCGGGTTAAAGCAGTTTTCTGAGTATACGCACTTACGTGGCTGCGGGTACCGGTTCACCAGCTGGAACTGCGGATAGTGCGACATTCTTGCTTCGGGTAGTGCAAGGTGTTCAGATGCAGTGGTTGTGCTGTTTGAAGAATTGCACGATCCGTCGTATGCGCACAAGGGCATGAACGCACACTGCGACCGTTCAATGGGTTCAAGCGTTGCCTGAGCGTAACCGCTCGCTCCGTTCCCATTGCAATTAATTCCCGCACGAGCACGGAAATTGGTCTCGAGGGTTTCTGCGTACGATGGACACAAAGTGCTGGCGAAGATCATAGAATAATCAGGGCGACCCGACCACGAAACGCTGTGCGACCCGTTCTTAAAGCCAAATGCGCCACCGGAGTTAGACTTGTATTTTAGAGTGTCAAGGTCAGGGTCGCCCATAATGCCACATCTGCACGATCCCGTTGCGTAATTCCCAATGGTTTTAATGAAAGATAACCATGACGAATTGTCAGCTATAGTAGACAGCCAAAATGTCGTATTTGTGTAACACTCAGTGCACCTACTGCTTCCGGTCAACTGCACCGAATTGGCAACGCCGAGCGTGTCGAGCTGGCTGATGTAGTCCAGCGCAAGAATGTACTCGCCCTCGCTGCGTGAGGTCATCGAGTAGTTCACGCAACCCGGAGCGGAATCGTTCGTGTTCGGCGCAAACATGGAATAGCCCATCGCCACGTTTGCATGTGGGTACGTGTCGCTTGCGCTGTTGCAGCACAGCAGCGAGCTGTCACCGTCCTCGCCGTTGGTGCCGGTGCCGTGGGGTGTCAGGTAGCTTTTCGTGTGATGGGATCGACACCCGTCTACGGTCGCCGATTTGCAGTTACAATCACCATCGCTCTTGTTCACGTACTTGACGTAGGTCGGATTCATCCCCATCGTGATACCGGCGTCAGCATCCAGAGAAACGGTCGGATTGCAGCCGCTTACAAACGCCCCGCATCGCAACGAGCTCAAGCGCACTGGTAAAGCGCGCTCAGCCAAGTACGTCCCAAACGCCGTTTCCCGTGCTGCGAGACTCTCGAGCCCGGACCCAGTGCAGTAGTCGAAAGAATCGTCGACAGATCGACACTCACGACTAGCTGACGTCATCTCGTCCGGCTGCAGGTACTTGAATGCATGTGTGTTCAACGTCACGTACATTGTCGGGTGCAACGACGCCTTTTGCCACGCATCGTTTACAAGATCGCAGCCAATCAGCGTGTCCCTGCACCGGTAGTACTGGTGTTGATTGAATTCCAGCTCGGCGTACCGATCGCCACCCTCTGCCGCAACAATCGCCCACTGAGGTCCGCTCATAAAAGCGCCCTGGTGCACGTCGTGGTACCACAAAGGACCTCCGCCCGCAATCCCGTCATACGGCGCAGGCGGCTTTTCGAATCTAGGATCGCAAACAAGGCACTCGCGCTCCGATATGTTGCACAGTCTAGCGCTTGCGTCGCTTCCGCCGAACGCTTCAAGTGCACAATGATCATCGAAGAGGCCCGCCGGGTCGACTCCTGAACAAATCTCATTTTTTTTTTCCGCAAACGTCGTCCCCTCGACTCCACACGCCATCGTGCACTTTCTAATTTAAAGTCACCATTTTTGTCCACGATAACCGACCGATCCAGTACCCTGTCAGAATACCCTGTAGAATTTGTAAAAATATGCAGAGCAATAGCGCGTTGCCGGTGGTAGTAGACGCTCAGGCACGGCACCAGCAGGATTACGACAAAAACTGCTGTCACAAGTACATGTGCCTGTGTTGTTTCAACGTATGTGCTGGTGCTTCCATGTGCGAAGCATACGCACAGCTCTCGCTCGCGGTAAATGCCAGCACCATTGTCGGCATGACGGCAGCTGCGGCCTTCTGTTGCTTCACCACGTGTGTGTTACCCCGGTGCGCCGTCGAAAATGATCCCGGTGCTCCGTCGCATCCCGAAATTATGGCCAGGTGAGCGGCATTATCTTGCAACAATAATTGACGCCCACCAACCGTTTTTTTTCATTCACTAACTAAACTATGGGGAATTCAGGGTCTAATTTAGACACAAAAAAGACGCCCACCAAAGACTTACAGGAACTGGCTTTGAATCTTTTAACAGTAGATCAAGATCCAGTAGATCAAGATCCGTCAACAGTAGATCAAGCAACTATCAAGGCAAAAGACGTACCGCGAGCTATTCACTCATTCCGTCAACACAGTGATTGGGCCCTTTTTGAACAAACTCTGGCAGAACTGTGCAAACGAAAACAACCGATCAAAGGTAGCGCATATTTATGCCAGGAGTATCGGTAAACAATGATGCGCGCTGCAAGCCCGCTAAGGCCGCAGCACCGATTTCCTCCGATGAGTTACTGGATCGGTCAGGCGAAGATTTCAAGAAAAGCGCAAAGACACATCCGGCGCCCCGTGTCATGACCACAGACTTGGCGTTCATGTACAACCGTAGCTGCGTAACAATATTGATATTATTACGCCGGTGCCGGTACGCGCACAAGACCAAGACGGATATATAACACAATAAACAGCGCCAGCGCAATACCAATTACGCCTGCTACTATACTATTAGTACGCTTATTTTCACGTAGTTTATTATTTTGCTGTATTTCTTTTTTACACGCCTCTAAGGCGGCTGAACAACTTTTTAGCTTCAATTCGTAACCTACAAATTGTTGTATAGTGATATGCGACACGAATTCCGTTAATGCGACCGATGCTACGACGAATAATGCGATATATTCAGTTCTACGTCGTGTGCTCGATTTAGGTATGTCTTTCATTCTAAAACGTTGTCTGCCTTTTATTATAAATATCGGTTTACGTCGTCTGTCTTTTATTATAAATATTACCAATAGCAACAAAAGCGTTATCAACACAGCCTTTACAGGAAGTGAAATGTACCTTTCGTAGAATTCAAAGACTGATACATCGATTAATGAAATAGGTTTAGCTGCGACATCGCATGCGTTTTTCTCTTTTATACATCGATTGACCGTATTATCGGACTTATTTGAATCTCCAAATCGCCAACAGTATGCTAAAATCACCGTTACTACGAACACAACACAAAAACCCACAAGAAACCATAACATATTGTCTTGTAGTATATAATTAAGTTCTGCGTCAATTAAGGCATCGGGCTGCTGCGAAAAGGCCTTGCCTTCAAGTTCTGTCGGATCTTCGGCTGTTTTATAATCAAGTTCTGTCGGATCTTTGGCTGTTTTATAATCAAGTTCTGTCGGATCTTCGGCTGTTTTATAATGTCGGGAGTCGGGGCGACGTCGGCGACCAGATACAATGTTTTCAATTTCATCATAGTTTTCAATTTCATCAGGCGTAAACGCCGCCCGCTGCTGTCGCGCCTCCGCCTGTCGCGCCTTCGTCTCATTCATTTCCTCCTGCTGTCGCGCCTCCGCCTGTTGCGCCTCTTGCATTCGTTTGTATGATGCGAGGTAATTGGTCCACTCTTTATCGGTCACTCCTTCCGTTTCGCTGCCCTCCTGTATTTCTTTTTTCTCCTGTATTTTTCGTATCTTTTCGTTTGTTTGCTCTAAAGTGCGTTGCGACCGTTCGTGTCTTAATTTGACGAAATCGAGCCACTCCTTATCGTTCACTCCTTCCGTTTCGTTTTGATAATTCTGTAAATTTGTGTATTCTTCGCTGCTCTCTCCTAATAATTCATTTGTTTTTTCGAGTAATAAATTTGAGTATTCATCGCTGCCCTCTTCGCTGCCCTCTTCGCTGCCCACACCGCCCGCTCGTAAGATTTGGTCTACCCATTGAAAATCATCGCCACTACGTGCATTTGCGTTTCCCATTTTCTGTATAGCAGTATTTTTTTTTCTGAAGAAGATGCTTTTATATTTGTTATATACTAGGCCGACTATGCAGGAAGAAAATCCATGCGACTACTCGTATACGAACTTGAGTATGACGCTGCGCGATTACCAGGAGACGTTGACTAAGTTTATTTTAACCGTGAAGAAAACATCAGCCACAATCAAGGAAGTGAAAAGACGCATTCCGGCACTGCGCCGCTTCCCAGAAGTCGACATGAATAGCATCTGCTCGTTTCTTGGTTACGTCACCGCACTCAGTGGCTTGGTTGGTATTGCGCCGATTGCGGTCACGTCCACTTGCAAGATGGTCGAGGGGGTTATTGCCTACCAGGATAGTTACTCAGCGCAACTTGTCGGTAATGCTGCGCTTGGCGTCTTGCGCCATATGATGTCCGGCGTGGTCGACATGACGCGAATAACGGAATGGGAAAAAAAGCTAAAGCTGAATTGGCAGAGGGTACCCTACAAAGGCCCACCCGCGCCCATTGTTCGCAGTATCAAATTTAAGCAAAGGGGGTACTTTTCGAGCAAGCAGGTGCCGTTTCTAGAAGACACGGACCCCGCTACTTTTACAAAATGTGACTGGTACAACTATGTGACTTACCTTGAGAGCATGGAGCTCGCCATGTTTGTGACAGAAGCCTACGCATCGGATTCTTTTAAAAAAGGGCGGAATAACTGTAATGAACCAAACGTCGATCCTTACTTCACGTGGCGTGTGCTCTGCCAGGAAAAGCGCCTGCGGGAAAAGCGCCTCAATACAGACACGGAATCGTCGCGTGGTGCTTGCTGTGCGGAGCTTACTTACAAGACCAGTAATGACGTGCGCATGCTTTTGCACCGATGTGCACAGAAGTATAAGATCATGACGGGCGATGGTGAATCTCCGCAAACGCTATCGGATTTAAAGAAGAACGAGTTGTTGATAGAGCAAGGAAAGTTGCAGGGCAAACCAAGCGACGCTCGTATGATTGAGATGCCCGATGCGCCGGGCGCGTTTCCGTACGAACTTCCCGAGCCGCTAAACCTAAGTACCATCGTAGGCTTTTTGAAAGACATAATTAAGCAAGTGGAGGAAAATTTGAAAAAGGCTGTAATCGAGAAATTGATGAAGATGGCCGATTCGCTCGAGCAAGCCGGATGCGGCGCACTGGTGACGGCTGCGCGGCGCCGGCAGCCGCTCAACTGGATCAACAACGCTTTGATTGAAATGTGTTTAAGCCCGGACAAAGTCAAGGAGTGCTACGAACGTCGAATGTGCGATAAGGTTGCCGGGCTCGGATCGGTATCTGAGACGCCAAAGCATCGATGCATTAAATCGTGCCGCGCTGACTCTGATCAGGCATCCGATAAAAAGTACACAAGTGTTTCTGGACCAGAATCAGATCGCAGGAGGCGCGCCCAGCGTTTGTTCAGCCTCGCCGCCGAAGAAGACGCTGCGCAGCGCAGCAAGTGCTCGCTCCAGGCCGGCGCAGTGCCAGCCTTACTAATGACAAACCTCAGTGGCAAAGCAATTTTCAAGGCCGTCAGTTTTTTGGACTCAGCCGCAAACCGACGCTACCTTCGTTATCTTATCTGCGCAAAAAACGTCGATGAGGTCAAACGAATTTCTGTCATCAAACATTATTTTAGGCGACTCTTTGGAAGGGTCGCACATAGCCCGCTACCACAGGGCCCGTCACGCTCATGGGGAGCAATGCAGTGGATGCAATACCTTTTATTTGTCCATCAGAGATCGCGCGCCATTGCCGTAATGACCAACGGAGGTATTCTTGGCGTCGGACAGGTGTCGCACTCCTTGCAGTGCACCGCAGCTCTGATAAAGCAATCTGAAAAGCTGAACGCCGATAAAAACATAGCCGATAAAAACATAATTGACTCCGAAACAGCGTTTGCGATTTGCAATAAATACTTGACGCATAATCCTACGAAATGTGTTGCATTCCTGCTCAAGAAGCTTGCGATTATCACAGAAGCGCAGGAGATACAAGTCTACGAGATTGCAAAAAAGAAAGAGACGATCTCGCATCAGTCAATGACACCACCGCAAAAGTCTCCACCGCAAAATACGCTTCAACAACGGTATGCGGCGCCGGTAGTTAACTCTCCACCGCAAAATACGCCTCAACGGTCTGCGGCGTCGGCAGTTAACTATCCACCACAAAATGATGCCTTCTTCGGCGGTGCCCGCACTCCGGTTGGATACAAGACCGCTAAGCTGATGCGAGAAGGGTACCCGAAGAAGCAGGCCGTTGCGATTGCCTTGTCGATGCACCAGGCCGGGCGGCTAGGACAACGCGGTGGTACCACTCGCGCCGCAAGAATCAAATAAACTGACGCTTGACCCCTCCTTTGCGGCCAGTTGCAGCGGAAAGTTCTCGTTTTATTTCTCAAAATGCGTTACTCTGGCATATTGTACGTTGTATCGTCATGCGAGGTGTCAAAGCGTTTGCTAGCGAGCCCGTTGCTGCGTCAAGGCACGATCTTTGTGCAGTCCGTCGACGACTTTCACCCTGCGGACATACCAGATTGGCTCGACGGTACGCCGCTGCTCGTTGTCACCGAGAGCGGATCAATAAGCCGTGGCTATAATGACATAATTACGGCCATTCAAAATCTTCCTCCGGGCTGAGTTCACCGAGTGTGGACCAAAAAGCGGCACACGTGCGAAATGGCTTTATGTGAATCGTTGGTGACAAGATACGGCGCCGACGGTGGAACGATTCGAAACACCATGTTAAGCACGGCGCTCAGTGACTCAGACTGCATTAGGATTGAGAATCCCGCCACCTTGCTCCGATTTAACTTGCGAAGCGAGTGGAAGACCCGGATGTGTGCCAAAATGGCTGCCGGGTCTACGTGCGCAACGCTGCGACAGTCAAAGACAAAAAGGAAATTACGCCCCCGTTGAATAGTCTTTACATACATACTTGAAAATCGTTCCTGATCGTCAAGGCTGATTCGACCGCCAAAATCGTGGTGGTATATTTGCCCGGCCATGAAAGATGACACAATGGCCACAACAAATGCAACTATCATTTTTGACATTCGTCCGTTAAAAAACGAGCCATATTTTTCTGACGAAAAATCAACGTAATGTCTGTGCACTTGACAGTATCGAGCGAAAGGTTTGACCACAGGTGCCACATGGTAGCCAAAAGCCTACAAAAGGCCGGTGTGGCGACTGCATTGGTGACACCAGGGATCACTACCATAGGCAGCCACAAGACCGAGCAAGCTTGCTTGATTTCACTTCCGTACGACGATTACGGCGCAGGACCCAAGCACAAGCAACAGCTTGCAGAACTGTGGTCAAGTGTTTCGACAGACTTAAACTTGACGTGCGCTTTCTTGAGGATTGACAGCCGGTTTGCGGGCTGTATACTGAATTTCTTGCGACCAAGCGCTTGTGTGTTTTCGAAACCGACAACGCCACGCACAAAGCCGTAGCTTGCTTACTTTGCGGTGAATTGCTAAATTTGGACAGCGGCCTGTTGATCGGAGGAGCCCCACTTAAAGCGACGTTCCGCAGAAGTTGCCTCGTGCAGCAACCCGTAATGCGCAAGGTTGCTGGTTGCGTAGACATGCTCCCATTTCGTTTTTGCGTTCAGAGCTGCTGGAGAGCTCGGGTACCACCACGTTTCTGTTGTCCTGGTATCTGCGCTATTTTCACACGATGCGCACACTGTGCCCGAGGTGTAGAGCCGCAATCCGATGCTCGTGCAAACCGTAGACCAGAACACGCATGGATGATTGCTCTGTACAACACGTGAGCTCTCGCTCTTCGCCCACAAAGGTCTCCTCCAGTCGTCGCCATGCACCACCAGCATTCCTACCGGGCTAACAGCAATGGTCGGTAACGGTTCATATGGCGGATTGTAGAATGGTTGCCAGTAAAGAGTTCTATTGTTTCGATGTATTATTGCAAAGGAGGGTTTAGGAGCCGGGGCGATCTGCAGAGCCACCCCGGAATTCCCGACCAAAGGTTTTCTCATACACACTGCCAGGTCGGTTGCTACCAAAGCGTCCCAATACCGGGTCATCACGACTGGCCTTTGCGCAATTGTAAAAGCAATTAGGGTTTCGGTGTGCTGCACCCATTCAGCCGCCTGGAGCAGCATGGAAGACATCGACGTTTGCTGGGGGAAAATGCTTACACGTATTTCAAGCGATGCGGCCAGCACTGAGTTAGTAACCTCGCCTAAAGCACGACGCGTTTCCAATAAGCAGTCTGTGTCGTTGGCTGGTGGTGCATGTGCGATAATAATTACAAGCCGGTCCGGCGTTTTTGCGGCCTCGACAATTGACGACACGTGCTGCGCTGCGCACTTTGCGTCGGTTGCGGCGACAACAACAGCAATCCGGTTGCGCACTACTGCCGATGCGATACCCGGTTTCCAGTCTGGTATCCGCATAGACGCAAGTACGACCAAGAGTACGAGTACGATCGCAACAATGGTCCACGTGCTCATGTCTTTTTTGGAATGAGGCGTAGTTACTTTTACGGTACGGATGAACGGTCAGGTGCAGCCAAGATGCGATGCATGGGTGCATTTTAGTGTGTACGGAAACACGGACATCCGTCGGCAGTCACGTGTCCAGGTACGCCGACCGTCTTTGTCAGTAATTCTGTGCACGCCGTCCTGTGCAATGTCCAAAAACTGATAGATAAGGCCAAGCACGTCGTCTGGTATCGACAACTTCCCTAAAGCGCCGCGTCCAACCATGATCTGATTCTCACCAGTTCGGTCATTCCATGTCACACGCTTCAGGTACGCAGTAATCGAGTCGTCCTCTACTTCGATACACACCTTATGCGGGCTGTTTGCGTCTGCGTTAATTACGTAGATGTCGTCTACCATCTTACCTTCGATCTTAAAACACCGCGGGAAGCGGCTAATTGGGCCAGGCTCACACGTTGTACACGTAAAAATTAAGTTGTCGGCCATTGCGTCAACCATGCTCGGTAGCCACGTCATACAGTTCCTTCCTTCGAACCACCTGCAATCGTACAGTACGCCGGTGCGAGCCATTACGATTTTGTAGACGCCGTTTGATTCGCGCATCCTGCACCATTTTTCTGGTGAGTATGTTTTTACTTTTGCGTCGGGATCTACGTCGATGCACAGCTGGATGCGACGCAGAAGTGACTCAATCGTCCGCCGTACGTGGACATTTTTGGGGATGAGTATTTGCTCACAGCGACTGCTCATCATTTAATTCGATTACCATAGGTGGACATCCATCGAAAAATTAAATTCTAGGTAAAGTGAATCAATGGGCTAGTGTATTTTAAGGACGAACAAGACATGTCGAGTTGGAAGTTCGGTATCGTGCGCCACTACGACGACGAAAAGGGACGAGGCTTCATCACAGAGCTTTCGCAGTCGACCGCCGAGCATGGGGCGAACAATAACACTACCGCCGTGTTTTTGAACGACTATTTTGTCGTGGAGTCCAGCATCAAGCAGTACATGCCAACTGTGCACAGGCACAAGAAGCGCCTGATTACGGGCGAATACGTTCAGTTTCTGATAGACCCCCGCCACACGCCACACGGCATGCAAAAAAAGCGTGTTGTGTGTGTGTGCGGCATTTTTGGCGGTCCGCTCATTTTTGAGCAAGGGAATCTACGCTTTGAGACGTACACGCGGATCAATCAGACCATGTACCCGCCCAGGGCGACTGAGCCAACCGAAGACACCGCTCAGATAACGGGCACGATCGAGGGCATAGAGTTAGACTCAGATGTGGCGATCGATTTCGTAGGCAATAACGAAGCGTCAGAACGCAAAATGGTCTGATAACGAACGACGACTGGGCGCCGAAAGTAACGAACGAGTGCGTAGCCAACGACAAGCAGAGCGCAGCATAGGACGAGCACCATAGACACGTACCTGCGCAGAGGGAAGTTGGTTTCGTACTGTGTCATTGTATCATGTGGTGTGAATTCGGTTAGAGCGGGCCGCGTGGCTGGTCGGGCGGCTTGCATGCGTATCGGTTTCATTGCCGGGCGCATGGCGTCGTGGCCGCTCTCAAGTGGTCCGTCATGCTTTGGTGCGTTCTTCTCGAATCTCTCCTTTACCTCTCTAAGCGAAACACCTTTTTTTATTTCTCGATTTGGTTCCGTCGGTCCAGCTGCTATGGCCGGTCCGAGTACCCACCCCCGACGAGTAGGCGCCGAGTCCTGCCCCATGACTTTGGTCGTACTGTCTGGTGGGTGGAAAATCTTGTGCACGCTTGCAACCCCAAAAGCTGCACACGAGAGCCGATAAAAGCGTGGCGGCTCTTGGACCGAATTAGGTGCACGGCTCACCTTGTGGAACATGTCGACTAGCGCTGGCGATACTCCAATCGGGTCGGCGTAGTTCAAACCATACATCCGCGCCGCAAACTCGGGCGTGATTGCGTACGCAAGCACCGGTGCTTCAAGAAGGGCGGACGAACGATTGCTCAGCGGCTCAACGTGGGATTGACATATCATGTCCGATACGCTGACGTATTCTTGCGTTGATCCGAGCATCACAATCCCTGCGGACACTGGCGGGGAAACTTTCTGCAGATCCTGTCCGGGTACGATTGTCAGCTGCTTGGCGTCTTCCTCGAGCACAAAGACCCAGCCGTCGCCGAATTCCAGGTTGGCAATGCGTTTCCACAGGTCTGTGTGATGACTCATGCGATTTATCGAGCGTTCTCTCGCTCCGGACATAGCGTCTCCTTTTGTATCAACAAGAGTCACACGAAAGCCTTGCATCATACTCTCCCACTTTTGCAACGTCGATTGCGGAGGTACCGAGTCCGGCCGAAAACTTAAGTTGGTCAAAACAAGCGCGTGCATTAACGATCTATTCTATTCTATTTTATATGTAGAATTAAACGAACAAACGTAATTATGGGCGGCGACCATTTTAAATCAACAGAGCAACAGTCGTTACACACAATCGCAATCATTGTCATACTGCTTTTGGTTTGCTGTGTGACATTCTTCTTTTGGTGGCACAAATCTCCCAGCGAGGTCAAATACAAAGCAAAAAATCTGCTTAAAAGCCCACGGGCGTGCGCCGTGCTGGCCTTAGACGACAACACCTCTACGACGGTCTCAAAATCGTCCACGCAAACCAGCATATTTTACAGTACGAACGACGCTATGATTGGGAAGGCTCGTACACGAGGGTGGGACGTAGTCAAGATACCCGGCGCTCACGAACAGACACTAAAACAGATGAAATATCTCCCATTTAGCCTGTTCGACGTCGGGCTGAAGTATGCAACGACGCTCTTCATTGGCAACGGTGCGCAAGCACCTGACATGGATAAACTGGACCACCTAATAAACGTAAAGCATCGTGACAAAGGCGTGCTTATCTTCGGAGACCCTAACAAGCCCACGGCCGTCTTTGCGCTCGTACAAGATAAAAAGGTGCGCCGAGCGCTGTATGATCTAGCCGAATATCAGATCAAACTTCCCGCAAGTATGTCGCTGAACCTGCCCTCGTCGCACATATTTTCTTGAAAGTTGAGCTTGATCGGGTCAAGTCTGCTGATGTAGTCACGTGTGCCGCACAGCATTTCGCACTTGTCGTGAAGCCGCTTGATTATCTCGACCTGCGGCGAACCGTGAACGAGGTTCTGTGCTTCATTTGCCAGCTTTTCGAGCAAGTGGACGTACATCAGAGACACCTTGTTCGAACGATCCTTCGGCATGCTTGACGTAAGGTACTCGTCAAGGGTCTTATTCGTTACACGGTTCAGCCAGTACGGCACTCCGTACGAGGCGAACACTTCGGCGTCTTTTTGAATCGGTTTCAGCGCAACACACCCAACGAGGAATCCACCCAAGCAAAAAAACATGGAGTTGTTCAGCGCAGTGGTGCCGATCACAAAACGAATCACGTCGTTCACCGTGCTCGTCTTGCTAAGCGACGCGCCGTCGTTGATCATGTGCCCGACGAAATGGGACAGCTGCACGCCCGGGTCGCCGACGATGGTAAGGTTGCTTCGAATCTGGTACATGTACTCGTTGCGTAAGTTGACTGCGTCCTCTTTCATGATGTTCGGCGCCATGCACGGCGGCACCTTTGCGCGAACAATAAGCTCTGGTTTGGTGGCGCCGCACGTCAGCGCCAAGACCGGGGACGGCACCGGCTGATTCAGCGTCGTTCCGACGGCGGCCTTGTGCGCATTCGAGTGGTGTGCAATCATGTGAAGCGGAAAGAGCGTCACGATCTCGCCGGCGTCAATGTCGCGGCTCGCGAAGACGCCCTTGCCGTGGACGGCGCTTGCGGCGACCCGAACCTTGACGTCGAGGCCGAGCGGTTTCAGGAAGTCGTCGTCGGCGTAGACGAGTATGTCATGCATGGCGTACATCGCCTTGGCGCCGGTGAAGGCGGCGGCGACAGCGTCCATGTGGATCGTCAGGGGGGGGGCTGCTGTGAACTGCTCTGCCTAGGCTGGGCACTTAAGGATACGCTGGACTGACCGGACTGACCAGACAGGGAACTTGTGCCCGTGATCGTATAGTAAGCGCCTCTCGCACTTGGTCCATATAGTAAGTTCCTCTCGCACTTGGTCCATATAGTAAGTTCCTCTCGCACAGGCAGGAAAAGCGAGCTCATTGGGCGCAAGCGGACCCCTGCAAGCGGCGCTCCGGCTCCTCGATGGAGCCTGACGAAAAGCGCGCCCGCGTAGCGACGGAGCCGGACGTCGTCCTGGTGTGCTCTGGCGAAAAGCTCGTCCACACGCACCGGCACAAGCTTGTCGAGGTGTCGCCTGTCTTTGCGGCAATGCTGAACGGGGAGTGGGTCGAGTCCGAAGCGGGCAAGGTGCGCGTTGCATTTGAAAGCGATGTAGTCAAGACCTTCATCGAGCAAATCAGCCCGTTCCCGCCGGAGCTAAGGGTTAATCAGTGGTGGGATAACAAATTCAGAAAATACGAAATTGAAATTGAAAATCTGTGCGAGGTGGCGCATTACTATGACGTGCAGCCGCTTGCGTGTAAACTGCAGAAGTTGCTGCTCGAGATCAAGCGAACACCCGAGACGGTCAAACCGCTTTTCGAACTTGCAGTTAATTGCGACTACCACGATCTCAAGTCGAAGTGCGTCGAGTCAGTGACGAACGACCCAGCTTACTTTTTGTTGATGCCGGAGTTCTATTTAAGAAAACCTCCCCCCGCATTAATGGGCTGCGAAGAAGGTTCTGAAGTAGCAGCGATGCGCAATCTCGAATTGCTTTCACACCCATCGTTCCAACCGGCTTGGCAAAAGCTTGTCGCGCTTACGGGCGAATATGCATGTTTACATGATGTAGACGATGGCCCAGACGACACCGACACCGACACTCCACTTGAAAAACGGGAAAAATACGTGGTGCCCCCGGTGGATGCATTGCGTCTTATGGTGCCGTTCATGTTTAAGTGCTTCAATAAACCATGGGAGGAGGACCAGCTGCCCGACGGCTGGTCTGTTGAACAACTCCATGAATCCGGCACCCGAAAACGTGAAGGTCCGAATATGTGGTGCTACTACCACAAGCAGACAAAGAAGATTAAATACTCACGGCCGCAGTAGGTCGATGCGGGAAGAAACCGGCAGTGTTGGACGCGCCGTTCATATGTAC
>Ga0075443_10000354_pt1 | contig 19174 bp, 16 predicted proteins | sample CoawatmetaG00DNA_3_FD_71583 | JGI IMG/M metagenome (GOLD analysis project Ga0075443, IMG submission 71583) | Marine microbial communities from the West Antarctic Peninsula - Coastal water metaG006-DNA | ecosystem: Environmental > Aquatic > Marine > Coastal | place: Atlantic Ocean: West... | reverse complement strand
CCTTGAGGTCCTTTAAATCACTAATGTGGGCATATATCGCCCACTCTTGTAGAATACAGTCTCCTGTGCGACCCCAATTGTAAGTGTTTGCAGTTGACTCTTCTGTGACAATAAGCTCAGGCAAAAATTCGCTTATTTTACTTAGACTAGTTTCGTCAAGGTGCAATTTGTCAGAAATACTTAGACCTTTTAGGGTTTTGTTGTAGTTTTCTAACGCCACATTTAAAAACTCACAACGTTCGGGAGAGCTTGGTAAATAGAAATCATTCCGCTTACATATCGATGATGGACGAATTCACTCAGGAATCGTCTTATGAGCGTAGTTTCAAACTAGTGCCTGCGGCGTGTTTTCGTTTACAAGATCATTGGCTAACCTAGACACTTCTTCAAAACCTATCTGATTCCCAGTCAGAAGAAGGTGTTGTAAATATGCTTTTTTCGACATTTCGCCTAAAATAGCCTCACTCCCTCTTACTTCTTCTTCTTGGGTACCACCAAGAACTCAGTTCAGGCCCTTTAAATCATTGGGCAAACTAACGACTGTATCAACCAAAATACAGGCGTCGTTTATCGGGTCCATTCCTGACATTCTACAAAGTTCAGCGTAAGTAATGTCTAGAATGCGCAAAAGAGTTGCAAAATGGTCCTCTTTTTGCTGTATTGGAATCAAAATATCTTTAAAAACCCCCAAATGTTTTTCGGTAAAACCTCCACCAGAATAACTTAACTCCGCATGCGCCTCAAATAGATCACCGAAAAACAAACGACCTACGAATTGGAAAACAGGCACACACCAACCATTCAAACAGACGAAAGAGCAAGACTGCCAGTAAATAAAATTGACATGGCTAGCTCTTTTCTGTCAGAGGTGTTTCGAAAAAAGAGAAGAGACTGTTTTGGTCCCTTCTAAAAATCTGGAATAGCTCAAAGCTTCGGCTAACCAGACTGCGTGCAAATTGGAAAAGAAGATATCTAGGAAATTGTAGCGATTTTCATTGCTAAATTTCCTCTTGGTAACGTTAAGCGGTACAAACACTTTTGTTTTAATTGTAAAATGCATAAATATTCTAATATAGTATGAAATTAGCTTAATTCATCTAACAGTACTAAAAGGGTTAGCGCAACACCATTATTTGAAAAATACGTAATCTATTTAACCGAAAAAATAATGAACTTTTGAATCTTTCTGCGGCTTTTGTTAAAAGTTTCACTTGAAATACACTCGTAATTACCCGGCTCCTTGGGAAGTTCGTTCTCTTGCTCAGCCTTTACAAAGTCTTTTTCTCACATAAATTTAAAACTACTGTATGAAAAACATAATTACAGAAAAGATTCTTAAATTATTAATTTAAGAATCTTAATTAGAATAAAATATTATCACAAATTCCCACATGAGTAATTAGTATTTAAATATATTAATTCTAGGGCACTCTTGAACACATAGATTTCAGGCTGTCCTTTTAACTTTATTCATTTTTAAACCTTAACCCACACTTCTGCTATGATCTTTAATAAGCTGCTCTAAATAATGCTCACTGTAAAACTCTCCAGCACTAAATGAAAGATTTAAATTTAATACCGCTTGATCTTGCTGCAAATTTTTCAAAGTTAAGTTAGAAAATGAACATTTTGAGACTTTCATAAAGATCTTCCTAAAAAAGCGTCTCCTTCTTAATTCTTTCTTTCTTGAAATTCAGCTAATGGGCGCCAAATTGGGCCGTACACGTTACTTGTTAAAATATCTAAAACTTCGTTATGCTGTTACTTGTAATCAAGTCTAAAGACATAAATATCTTTCTCTCACTTTTTCAACAAAAGTCTGAATGAAGTAAATTCATCAACCCATCAAAAGAAAGCTTGAGCAGAAACTCATCTATTTTGGTCAAAACAACATTGTCAAACCTATTTTGAGAACCAATGCACGACCTACTATTCCCCGACAACGCTTTCGAAAGCGCCACGTTTAAAAACGCATAACGCACCGTTGGTTTAATAAATAATAAATACCAAAAGAGAACACTAATTCTGGTAAAATCTCGAGTGAATAATCCCGCAGTAATTCGGTCGGCATATCTCGATTGGCAATCGAATGAGCCGACAAAGACACCTCTTTGAAATCGGTGGAGTTCCCACACGTAGCGATTAACTTCGTAATGCTTTCAAACTCTATCAAGTTTCCGTGCTCAAAGATACCAACAGGCCACATAGGTATATTTATGTTCTCCGGTAGGCTTGTGACTCTCTTGACCAAAAAGGTGAGTTTTTAATCGGATCTAACCCTCCACATATTACACAATAAAACAGACTGAATAGCCTGCTCGCGCAGAAAAACAACACAACAACAACACATGCGCATCAAATTAATCAAACAAAACCACTTAGTACACAAACTTAATTGGGTCAACAAACCACCAATGCGTACGAATAGAAAAGCGAAACTGATAATAACCTAAACCTATTTAATAAACCCAACTGTCTCAAGGATTTTATAAAATATTAGAAAAATAAACAGAAATAACATATGAAATTTGTGTGTTTAGATACATATTATATTTATATCGATAAAAATTGGAAAAGGTGAGCTGAACATAACAATGAAATAACATATTGTTCTAGAACTGCGCAAAATTAACCCAATTGAAGTACTAAACAAAAGGAGGATGAAAATAACGAAAATGAAAACAAAATGTTTATCTCCGTTTTTATTGACATAAGAATTGTCAAATAGTAATTATGACAAAACTTCATACCGTGTTTCTACTAGCACCTATTACGCGCTTGGGATAGAAAAAGAACTGGTTTCTCTAAGTAGCTAAAAATTTAAACTATTCTAAAAGGGTATGTATATAACATGGTTTTTAACACTTTAAATTTTTTTTGATGGGGAAATTATTTATTAACACATATTAAACATTAAACTATTTTGACTTAAAGAGTTTTTCTCTTTTTATAGTCTGGTCTTTTAAAAGATCCAAATGAAACCTGGTTCCATTTCTTCCTTTTTTTTAGCGGAGTCTTTTTTAGTAGCGAATAAAATAGAAAGAAAAAAGTTAATTTTACATTTTTTTCAATGAAATTAAAACTCCCTAACGTTTGGTAAGTGATCTTAGATGTGTTTATAAAATTTCAATTAAAGGATAGAATAGGAATTCCAGCTTTATAAAACTCGTTAATCATATTAGTTTCAATTTTTTGGTTAAAAATGACAACTAAATGAGGCTTTGTCTTAACCGATATCAAAAGCTTAAGACTTTTTGAGAAATTCTGTGATTGTATCAATTTTAGATAAGTTAATATTGAAAAACGGTTTCTAAAAATACCGTTAATTCATAATTTTTCTGATATGAAATTATGGTTTGTAAGATGTATGAGTTTTGTTTGTTTCATTTTAGACACAACAGGAAAACCAATGAATAAGATTCTAAATTGACATAAATGGTATTCAAAAATAATTTTTAATACTTGTTTTAAATAAGCTTCTGTCTGTTCTAATATATTATTTGAAAGGTTAGTAGTGTCATGAGAAAATTTGTTGGAGTATATTTGCAATTTTAATAAATTATATTTAAATAATTTATAGTTCTTGTTTTCAATTTTGCTAGTTTTCATTTTTTAAATTTTTTTGCCTTCTTTTAATATTATTTTTTCTGTCGTATACAATATACCTTTTCCTTTATACGGCTCGGGAATCTTAAATGACCTAATTAATGCAGCAATTTGAGTTACGAATAAATAAGAAGGTCCCAAAATGAAAAGTTTGTTCGCTTTTAAACAAAAAATTTTTAAGCTTTTTGGAACTTTAAAATAAATGAAATGACTATAACCTAACTTAAAATGCAATAAATCCATGCCCGATATTTTCAAAGTAGAAACGCGAAAACCTACACCAATAAGATCAAGTTTTTTGCAGAAAAGAAGTGAAATATCTGAAAGAATTTGTTTTAACAAACTAACTTGTGTGCCTTGTACAGCTTGTAACTTTTTTTTTTCATTATTTGAAGTGTTGTGGAAAGGGTCTCGAGTTATTTTAATTATTCTATTTTTTTTTTCGATAATTAATTTAGTTTTTAAAACTAAGGCTCTCCGAGCAAAAGAATTTGCAAAAACAATAATATGTTTGACGTCACAATAATACATAGACGTGTTTTTTGGTATTTTAATAATATATCTTTTCGCAGCGTGATTCATTTTTATCTAATTATGAATAAAGGTTTGCCGCCTGTTTGAGTCTTTTTGCATTCTTGAGCTGTCATTAAGCCTTTCGAGGTAGTTAATATAATAAGACTCTTTTTCGAGTCAAGTTTTCATAGTTGCGATACTGAATAGTATATGTGACGGCTAGGTTTGAAAATAAATTTTATCGAATTTATCACTGGGTCTCCGTTTTTATATTTCAAAAAAATTATTAGCGAATTCGGGTTTGAGCTAACAATTTTATATCCTAAAATAAAACCCTCGTCTCAAAGAATGTTTAAAAAGGTGAGAGTTAATTTCGTCTTTGGTTGACACATACAAAATTTTTGAGAAATTTGACTATTTTTTATATTAGTACATATATTTCATAGAGTATTTATCATAAAAGAGCTTTAATCTGTTTAGAGACAGGTTTGAACTGCCGACACAAGGATTTTCAGTCCTTTGCTCTACCGACTGAGCTATCCAAACTTTAAAATAGATTTTTCATTAAAAACTCACCATGTATATCTAAAAGCTTTAAAGAAGTATGAACTACTGTGTTGGATAAGACTTTATTATTTTTCGTATTATTTACACGGTTCCGGTTTTTGGAAAGTTTATTATTGCAAAAATTATTATTATTTTTCTTTAAAAACATCAGTTTAAACTTATCATAATCTATCTTATTTGATAGTGTCGTATTAAATGGCTTTTTATATTCTAGAAACTCAATTTCCATTTTAATGTCTGGAAACAACGTTGTTTTAACCATTTTTCAAGTTGTCAAAAATTTAGTTATTTGAGAAACGTGAATTTTCAATTTTTTCTTCTGTATATTAAATTCAAATTGTTCTTGAGATTTCTTATTAACATGGGGTGATTTTAGCGTAGAAAAAAAAGAAAATTTCTTATTTTGTTGCGATTGTATAGTATAGAACTTTAATTTGAAATTTTTATTTATTTTAAGTTTGTAAAAAAATTTTAGAAAATTCGTTAATGAGTTCAAGTTCTTTGAATGAATAGATAAAATAATAAACATAAACTTTGTAATTTTTGCAGTTTGGGATTGACGCGAATACGTATTTATTTATTTATTGTTGTCTGAAGTTGCATGTAACATAATCCTTAATGAAAATCGAAATTTAACGAAGTTTAGATGCTGTCTTAGCATTAGTGTGTGTACGCTGGCCCCTTACAGGTAAACCACGTAATTTACGAATTCCTTTATATGCTTTAATTTGAACTACTTTCTTTGCTGCCATGATTCTCGATTTTCTCAAGTTACTATTTATCAATACATTACAATTTTCTATAAATTTAATTAATTTTACAATTTGATCAGGCGTTAACTTAGACAATTTACAATTGTAAGATAAACCTAACTTTTTGCAAGTTATAAAAGATTGAAATTGACCAATACCAAAAACTCTGGTTAAAGAGAAATAAACTGACTTGTCTTCTGATAGTTCTGTTTCCAAGATATATACCATTTATAAACTACAAATGTGTGTAATTTCAACTAACATATTAACACTCATATGCATTGAATTTAAAAAAACTTCCGGATATAACCCAATAACAATTGTTCCAGAAACCAGCGGTAAAAATATAAACGCTTCTCGCTTATTGATATCAACGTAATTTTTTAAATACTGAACTTTTAAATTACCATAAGAGATTCTATTGAACAACCATAGTGAATAACAGCCACCAATAATCATACCGGTAGCGCTAATAAAAGTAGCACTTGTATTAGTTTTAAAAGACCCAGCTAATATTAAAAATTCGCCAATAAAACTCCCAGTGCCAGGCAATCCGATGTTTGACATTGTAAAGAATAAAAAGATAAAAGTATATAATGGCATGGTATGTACCAAACCTCCATAATACTTAACCATTCGAGTATGGTGTCTTTCATAAACTATACCAATAATTAAGAATAAAGCACTGGCAACAAAACCATGACTCAAGCTTTGTAATATTGCCCCTTCTAAACCAATCGTATTAAAACTGAAAAGACCCACCATCACAAAGTTCATATGTGCTACGGAAGTGTAAGCGATAATTCGTTTGAAATCTGTTTGACGGATTGCAGTGAAAGACGTATACACGATACCAATAACCGAAAGCAAATACACAATGGGTGCAAAATAAAAAGACGCTTCTGGAAACAACGGGAATGAAAACCTAAGAAAGCCATATGTCCCTAATTTTAATAAAATCCCAGCTAAAATAACAGAGCCAGCAGTAGGTGCTTCAACATGCGCTTCTGGCAACCATAAATGAACAGGGACCATAGGGACTTTAGTCGCGAAAGACCCGAAGAAAGAAAACCATAGAAATTTCTGTTCGGCCTTAGAAAAAATAAAAGTTAATAAAACTTCGTAATCAGTCGTCCCTATTTGATAATAAATATATAAAATAGAGATTAGCATTAAAACAGATCCTAATAAAGTGTATAGAAAAAAAAAGTAAGCAGCTCTAATTTTTCTTTCTCTAGAGCCTCAAACACCAACAATCAAATACATAGGAATCAATACGCTTTCGAAAAAGATATAAAATAACAATAAATCTAAAGTAGAAAAAACTCCAATTAAAAAAAATTCCATGACTAAAAAAGCAATTAAAAATTCTTTTATATTTATTTTAACACTCGTTCAACTTATTAGTATGCATAAAAAGATTAATAAAGTAGTTAGAAGAATGAAAAAAATAGAAATACCATCAATCCCTAAACTAAAATTTAAATTTAAAAAAGGAATCCACAGTAATTTGCTTACAAATTGAAAAGAACTGATAGATTTATTGAAGAAAACCCATAAAAATAACGAAATTATATATGTAAAACAAGATGTATTTAAAGCTATAGATTTTAACAAATCGTGATTTGAAGCAGGTACAAATAACAAAAAAAAGGTACCGATTAAAGGTAATACTATAATAAAAACTAATAAACTTGGCACATCTGATCATAGAAAGTCTAACATTAACACTTTATAGGATTTGAACCTATGTCCACCAGCTTAGAAGGCTATTGCTCTATCCAACTGAGCTAAAAGTGCTAAAAATTGAGGCTAAAATCGGACTTGAACCGATATTAAAAGATTTGCAATCTAATACATTAACCAAATTATGTTATTCAGCCTATCAAAAAATAACTGACGTTAAATTTGAATCAACATTTCTAAATATCACAATTGGACAGGTTTCAAAAAACACATCACAAAAATAATACTCAAATTGTTAATCGAAAGAACTCTACAAAAGCTAGGTATTCTCATGTAACGCTTATTTTAGACATTAGACTTTAAATTGTTCGTAATAAAATATGCCGTACGAATTGAAAATTGTCTTAATACATTTTTAAGAAAAGGTGGATGAAATCATTAATAGTTAAAAATTTCCTACAAAAATTTATAGGCACTACAATTACAGCATTGCCATAGTTAATAATAAAATTGTCTTGTGTGATATTAAATATAAAAGTGTTGGGTTTATAAATAAGAAAAGTAGAAAATAAAACAAGCAAACTATTAAGATTGAAATATCAGATTTAATAGGGTAATACAATTTCCCTGCTATAGAACTTTCGAAATACATAATCTTGACTATTCGAATATAATAAAATGTAGAAATTACACTACACAAAATACTAATAATTGCAATAAGATACATGGACGCTTCTACTAAAGCTAAAAAAATACCAATTTTAACCAAAAACCCAATCATCGGTGGAATGCCTGCTATGGATAATAAAACAGTACTAAAAAATAAGGCTAAAATATTATTAGATTTACTTAGTGAGTTTAAATCTGCTAAATCTTTGTTTTGCTTTTTGGTGTATTTATATTTCAACTGTAACGCTAAAAAAATAGACCAAATACACAAACTTGCAACCATATACAATAGAAGATAACAAAATAATATTTGCATTCCTTCAAAAGTCCCCGTACTAAAAGCAATTAGTGTGTAGCCCATATGACTAATAGAGCTATACGCTAAAAGACTTTTTAATTTTTTTTGTTCTAGCCCCCCAAAAGAACCTACGATTATCGTTAAAATAGCTATAATAACAATATAATAACGTCATTTGGTTACGTATTCGAAAAAACTTGAATAAAAGATTCGAATAAATAAAATAAAAATTGCTAATTTAGGGACTACTGCAAAAAAAAATGTTGAACTAGAAGGAGAGCCTTCATAAACATCAAGAGATCATAAATGAAAAGGAGCAATTGCCAATTTGAATAAAAGACTTACAAAGATAAACACTAAAGCAAACTGAATTAAACTTCCGTCTAAAAAAACATGTTTAACAAAGGTATACTTGTCAAATACATTTACATTTTCATGCTGTAAATGTATTAGAAAAAATAAATTCTTTAAATCTTCAAAACTAGTAGTACCGCTAACGCCATATAAAATAGAAGACCCAAACAAAAATAAACTAGATGAGAAAGCACCTGAAATAAAGTATTTTAAGCCAACATCTACAGAAAAAGCGGAGTCTTTTTTCATTGCTGCCAAAATATAAAAGGATAAACTTTGTAGTTCAATCGATAAATACGCAGTAATTAAATCGTTTGCAGAGCATATAAAAAAAATACCTAATAAAGCAAATAGAATTAAAATACTATATTCAAAATAGTTAATCTTTTGTATGCTTATATATCGTTGAATCATTAAAAAACAAAAAATTGACATAATCGCTATCCAGACTTTGGAAGAAAAACTCAAATAATCAATGATAATAGTACTATTCAAAATTTGAAAATCGTTATATTCGACAATATTATTTATTAATAAAAAACAAAACAAACTAACAATTAAAACGCTTAAATACAAAACAGAATTCTGGATTAGTAAACATTTAGTGTTAACCGATATGAAAGTCCCATGAATAATCAAATAAATTATAGAAATGCCTAAAAAAATTTCAGGTAATAGCTGTATTTCTTTAAATAATAACATTTATAAATTAGGACAAAAAAATAGATGGAACTACTTCGACCAAAGCGCTCTTAAAAAATTTAGATCTTAACAAATGTTAAGCAATCAAAAAAATAAGTGTCAAAGGTAAGATTCGAACTTACAGCCTCTAGAACATGAGCCTAGCGAGCTAACCTATTGCTCTTCCTTGACAATACAACTAAACAAAGTATGAATAATAAATGTCTGTGAAAGACAGTGATATTTTTCGCCACAACGAAAACAAATATAGCTGAGTAAGTCTATTAAACTTTAATTAAACAAATTACCTTTGAAAAATTACATAAATAAATTAAATTCACAACTCTTCTATGTGATTTATAGCACAATTTAAACAAATAAAACTGAGCTATAAGTACGTGAAAGCTGCTTAAAAGTGACTTGAGTTTTGGCAGTCTCAATGGATCTGACCAAAACTAAAGTTACTGGGCCTATAGTCGCTAACAGTAAAATGTTACCAGAAATTAAGAACTGTATAACATAATCCGTGTATAATAAATGACCTATAGATACAATCTCAGTAAAATAATCCAATTTGTTAAACCAATTAGAATAATGATTAAATAAAAAACTATCGTTATAAGGGTTGACCGGCTCGAAGATACTAGGAACTACTATCAAAATTTCAATTAGAAAGACAATACCTAAAAAACTCCCGAATGGGAAATATTTCAAAGAATCTTTAGCTAAGTGAACTGCTTTTATGTCTAACATCATTACCACGAATAAGAACAGAACAGCAATCGCACCTACATAAATTATAATAAAAATCAATGAAATATATTCACACTCTAATAAAAATAAAATACTAGATGAAGAGACAAAACTTACTACTAAGAATAAAACAGAATAAATTGAATTTTGACTAAGAATAGTCATTAAAGAGCTTGTAATTAATACGCAAGAAAAAAAATAGAAAAATAAGTTAACTGTCATCGGGTTGGTAAGATTAAATGATGAAAGAGGGATTTGAACCCTCGGCATTTGGATTATGATTCCAACGTTCTGACCGACTAAACTATTTCATCTGTTCCAGCTACACGTTCCCGTACAGCTACCTTGTTACGACTTCATCCAAATTGCTAATTTTTCAATGAACTAACTTTTTTTATCTTTCAAAAAAGATAAAAAAGGTTTAATTTTCAAGTAAAACGAACTTTCTGCATGTGACGGGCGGTGTGTACAAAGCCAAGGTACGTATTCACCGCAACGTTCTGATTTGCGATTACTTGTGATTCCACCTTCATGTAAACGAGTTGCAGTTTACAATCCGAACTAAGAAAATTTTTAAAGATTAACTAAAAGTTTTTATTTTTGTTACTTTTTGTCATTTTCATTGTAGCACGTGTGTAGCCCAACTCATAAGGGCCACAGTGACTTGACTTAATTCTCACCTTCCTTTGAAATTTTATTTTCGAATTCACAGTCTTTTTAAAGCACAATCATTAACGCTTAACGAAAAGACTATATTTTTAAAATAAAGTATAGTCATAAGTTATCGGCATTAAAGATTGGTAGTAAATTTTTAAAAATAAGAGTTACGCTCGTTAAAAGGAATGAACCAAACATCTTACGACACGAGCTGACGACAGTCGTGCAACACCTGTAGTGAAAATTAATTAAATTTTTAATCAATAATAAAAAAATTTGTGTCAACTCAAATTTTTCTTCAATATGTCAAGAGTTGGTAAGGTTTTGCGCGGATTATCGCATTAAACCACATGCTCCACCACTCGTTGTAGGCTCCCGTCAATTCCTTTGAGTTCCAATCTTGCGATCATACTCCTCAGGCGGAGTGCTTATGGCGTTAGCTTAAAAAATCTAAAATTTTTTTTAAATTACAGCACTCAGAATTTACAGTGTAAACTACCAGGGTATCTAATCCTGTTTGCTCCTTACACTTTCGTCCCTCAATGTCAGTTTATACTAAAGAGTTGCTTTCGCTAACGATGTTCCTTCATGTATTCTTGGAATTTACTCCTTAACATGAAATTCTACTCTTCCGTATTAAACTCAAGTAAAACAGTATTCTATCTTTTTTTAAAGTTAAACTTTAAATTTTAACATATAACTTATATTACAATCTACGGACTCTGTACGCCCAGTAATTACGAATAACGCTTGCCCCTCCCGTATTACCGCGGCTGCTGGCACGAGATTAGCCGGGACTAAAACTTCTTTAAATAACGTCATTATCATTTTTAACGAAAAAACTTTACAACCAAAAATTAGCCGTCAATCATTCACATAATATTGCTGGATCAAACTTTCGTTCATTGTCCAATATTCCTCACTGCTGGCTAAAAATAGCCTGGACCTTGTCTCAGTTCCAGTGTGGTTGTACGTCCTCTAAGACCAACTAAAGATCAAAGGCTTGGTAAACTATTACTTCTACCAACAACCTAATCTTACGCAAACTCATCTTTTAACAATTAATAAAACCGTGAAATTTTCCTACGAAGATAGCAAAAATTGAAACCACAGTAAATTTATAACTTTTATATTTATATGAACTTATTATTTAATATTGCTATGAACTAAAAAATAGTTGTAACCTAGAAAAATAAAAAATTTTTGTAAGTGTAGCTTATCTTAAATTAAAAGGTAGACTTTAGATTAAATATCAGCACAGATCATTATGTTTGATGCTTTTCTTGAATTGCATTATAAATTTTATCAAACACAAAGACATGAACAATTGCGTATTCCTCACCCGTTCGCTACGAGATTTCGTGCAACTCGCATGTGTAAAGCATATTATTAGCGTTCACTCTGAGCCAGGATCAAACTCAATTCGAATAGTTTAAAATTATTTATAAAATTTTAAACTTTTTTGACTTTAAATCTTAAAATTATACATAACTATATAAATTGCGGTTCTAGTGAAATGGCAATGCTGAAATGATTTATTGTTCTACAATTTTGCAAAAATAAGAACTATTGTCGAACAAAATCTATTAAATCTTAAACAATTTAGATTTTAGTGCTTATTTGCTTAGAATTTCACAACTCTTATACATTAAGTCTATCCCGTAATAATCTTTTACGACTTTTTAAAAATTTTTTTCAAGGCTAGTTTCTTGTTTAGATGCTTTCAACAATTATCTATCATAAATATAGCTACTCGACAGTGCTATTAAAATAACAATCGATTCACCAGAGATTTACTTTTCCCGGTCCTCTCGTACTAAGGTCTACTCCTTTCAATTTTTAACACTCACGGTAGATAGGGACCAAACTGTTTTACAACGTTCTAAACTCAGATCATGTACCGCCTTTCTTGGCGAACAGCCAAACCCTTGGAACCACTTACAGCTCCAGGATGCGATAATATTATAGTCGAGTAAATATTAATATTCAATTCTCGCTAATTCAAAACCATACGTGAATATCTTTATTCATAAGGCTCCTATCGGTAAAAAATTTCTCAACTTTCAGAATTAATGCTTAATAAAATAAATTTACCAGTAGCAAATTATATTTCTTAGCTCACTATAACAACATTGAAAAAATGAATTGAAATGAATTCTTTATACACCGGCTCTTTACGTTAGCATATGCGTAGTTTTTATCTATGCCATTAGCTTTTTACAGAATCTTATCACGTGCTTACTTATACCAATAAATCAGTCGCTAAAGCTTATTGCGTGATTATTTCGTTCCAATTTTACATAAATATGGATGTCTCTCCTACTATATACCGAGATTTTCAGCTTCTTGACCTTCTTTGTTGTGTTTTCAGGCCTGAAATATAATCTGCTTTAAATCTTACATGCGTTTTATTTGGCATTGTTGCTTATAATTCCTCGTGACGGTACTTTGCTACATAGGTTTGTTTATACTAGACTCATCCATAGCATTCTAATAAATAGCTTTGACAACGTATGTCTAACTAAAAACGTTTAGCCCTGCTTCCATATTTTCAAAATTGCAATTTTGAAAACACGTAGGGAAATCCCTGCGGTAATACACGGATAGCTATGAATAATATCTGATGGAAGCTAGATATGCGGGGGAAATTAACCGCCTGAAAAATTAGTTATCCATAATAATAATGTAACTACTATTACACCAGCTTTACGACAATAATTATCTTTTTGTCTTTACACTAACGAATCGCACCCAACATCGAGGTGCCAAACCACTCCATCGATAGGGTCTCTAAAGAATGATTAGCCTGTTAGGTGGGATAGAGTAGACTCTCTTAAGTCACACCCCCCTAAGAACCGTACATGAAAATTTTTTTTCATACGGCTCCAACATTCTTCCGGTACAATATATTTGTACCGGGGTATTTTTTCAAAACAAAGTTGCTAACTTTTCGGTGTTATATATTTATTGCAACGTAATTAAACGTTACGTTTTTTGTCTGTAACTCATTAACAAATAAGTCAAATAAGGTCTTAATAACTACTGACTTTTTGGTTTCCGTTGAATAAATGTTATCTAAACTTGGAGTTTTCAGATTAACTTAAATAATAAACCATTTAAGCTATTAAATTTGATAATATTTCAGTTATAATCATCTGAAAATAGCGAATCTTTTTTTATTGTTTCTGACATACACTTTTACCAATAAGGTTTTTACTGAGTCATTTGTTGGCCCGTTTTTGATTTTCTGCGTTAAATTATGTTAATACTAAGACAACGAGCTGCTCAAAAAGCATTATTGTATTTTGAAAAATGTAATTTGATAATATTATTGGAAATTCAAGACTTGTTTTCACGCTAGTCTGCTGATTTTCATCTTAAAGAAATATCGTCTATCTCTTTTCATTACAAAAAAAGCATTCGCTTTTAGCGTGTATCTTCTACCCACTACTCAGTACATTCAATTACTTGTATGCTTCTTTCTAGTACGTTTTTTTCATAAAAAAAGAGAGTATCGGGTTTACCAAGTTCTATACATACAACATGTATAAAGTCTTTAAGTAGTGTTTATACTCGATTTGCCTAAGACCTACTATCGTTCCATAGGGATATAAAAACGATCTTTTTTTAAAGAAGTCGCTGCTTATACAGACGAATTTTAATATATCTGTTCAAATATCTTAGTTACAGCATTATCGAGCTTCGACCAACACTTTACTCACGTTTACTATTGTTAGACTTTTTTGCTCAATAATTTAAAATGTTATTCTTAAATCGTTTTTTTACTCTAATCGCTCTGTACCGTCTGATTTGTTACTTCTGATGACAGTACCATTAGGTAGCAACATCTTAGTAGGTCAAGAAGGAGAGATCTTATTGCTCTCATTCGTAATGTATAACTTCTTGTCGCACATCCCTGGCGTACCTTTTATCCGTTGAGCGATGACCTTTTCCACTCAGAGTCATCGGATCACTATAACCGATTTTCATCTCTGTTCGATTTGTCAATCTCTCAGTCAAGCAAACAATATACTATTATGCTCTTAAATTGGTTTTTTTTTCAATTTGAGCTTACCTTCGTACGCCTCCGTTACTTTTTAGGAGGCGACCGCCCCAGTCAAACTACCCATTATAAACTGTTTTGAAATTATGAGTAACAAAAGTTTTTAAGAGTGGTATTTCATTTGTGTTTAAACAAATAACTTGCGTTACGGTTTAATAAAAACTTGCCACGTATGCTACACAAAAAAGATTTTATTACAATTTATAACTATAGTAAAGGTGCACAGGGTCTTTCCGTCTAGCCGCAAGTAGTCTGCATCTTCACAGACATTTCAATTTCACTGAGATTGCATTGGAGACAGTAGGACAGTCGTTACGCCATTCATGCAGGACACCAATTAAATGCCAAGGAATTTCGCTACCTTTGGACCGTCAGAGTTACAGCCGCCGTTTACTGGGGGTTAAAGTTGAAGCCAAAACTTCTTCTACTAAGCTTGCAGCACCGGGCAGGCGTCAGTCTCTATACTTCTTTTTTCAAATTTGCAGAGACCTGTGTTTTTATTAAACAGTCGCTGTCCTCGATTTTGTGACAGCTTTTGTTAGTTGAAACCTAACAAAAGCTACTCCTTATCCCGAAGTTACGGAGTCATTTTGCCGAGTTCCTTCAATACAATTAACTCAAGCACCTTAATTTACTAAATTTGTTCACCTGTGTCGGTTTGCAGTACGGTATTATTGTAAGCTATTTCTTGAAAATATTAAAAAACGATTTAACCAGAATCAAAAAATAAATTGCTCATTTCGTTACGTCAGCATAAATAAAATATACAGCCGTAATTCTCAAGCGAAAAATTATTGATTGTTAGATACAATAAAAATTAAATTTGTATTTTGTCACTTCACAATATAATAAAAAATTATTACCCATCAACTAGAACTTTCGTTGTTGTCTTAGGGACCGATTAACATTAAGGAGGATTAGCCTTTCCTTATAAACCTTGAACTTAAGGTGACGTAGTTTATTATTCACTTAAACGTTTTTCGCTACTCATATCAATATTTTCATTTTTGATTTTTCCAATCTATATAACTATAAATTTTCTCAAATATACAAAACGTTCTGCTACCATTTAAATTAGTTTACAAAAAAAAATTTTTGAAGATCCTCACTATTCGAAAAGTCGATAAACTATTGAACAGGCTATATCTACTTTTTGAAAAAGATTAAAAAATAATATTTTTTTTGTAAGTTAGTTTAAATTTATTGTTTCGGCAAATAATTTTAGTCCCTATACATTTTCGATGCTAAAAAACTAAACCAATGAGTTGTTACGCTTTCTTGAAAAGAGGGCTGCTTCCAAGCCTACCTATAAGCTGTTAAGATTTTTTTACTTTCTTTCTCACTTAATTATTTTTGAGGGCCTTAACAAATAATTTGGGCTGTTTCCCTTTTGACTATGAATCTTAGCACTCATAGTCTGTCTGTTTAAAATCTTTGTAATCTTATATTTGGAGTTTCATTAAATGCAGTAAAACTTTACGTCCCCCTTATTTATCGAGTGCTCTACCTTAAAATAAAGAATTTTAAACGCTCTACTTAAATAGATTTCGCAGAAAACCAGCTATCTCTAAGTTTGATTGGCCTTTCACCCCTAACCACAAATCATCTCAGTATTTTTCTACATACACGAGTTCGGCCCTTCAATAAGCGTTACCGCTTTAAATGCAGCCTGTTCATGGTTAGATCACCTAGTTTCGGGTCTTATATCAAAGACTACAGCTTACGCGTAGAGTGTTTCTACTAGCATCTCTGTTCTAATTTAAAAAACTATCGATTTTTAGAAAAATAAAAGCGCTTTAAAAAAACTACCTTCATTAATAGAAACTCTAAAATTTTAAACAAATGAATTTTTGCCCCCAATCAAAGCCTATTTTTATTTCGATTACACAAACTTCACTAAAAAACGCCTTCTCCCTAAAATACTGCCTCCATATAGTGGCACACCGTTTTGAATTTAAAAAATAGTGGGTACTAATAAAAAAAAAGAATTGGGTTACCACAGTATGTCAAATTAGCGAGAAAAGACTCAAAAAATTGAAAGATTAGTTGAGAGGAAGGGAATTTCAATCACATTAGGCTCTTTTGTGCGTCGCACGGTGTTTTGAGCAAAGGAGTCTAAATGTACTTAATACGCGACTCTTCCTATTGCGACACATCTCTCGTAATCAAAATCTTAGCAGGATGGGGGTTTGCTTCAGCCCTAACTCAACAAAATACGGTACATCGTACCAAACCTAAATTAGAAAATCGGCCCCTCTCTAAAATTAAAACAGCGCTTGCCCCGCTATTAAAAGTACAATCCCTTAATTAGGCTTGTTGTGAATATGTTTCTTCCACCAACCCCATCAATAAATCACGTAAAAATATCTACATTTCTAAGTGAACTGATTACTCTCTCAACTAAAAAAGTGCATCCTTAATCGTGTCTAGCCGCTACTACCATCGACATATTACACAATGAAGCGTGTGGCATGATGAATTCCCCGCAAAAAGTTTAGAAAATATTTCTCCGTTTGCTTTAGCGAAACAAAAATATCATCAAACAACCCCAATTTTTTTTGGTGAAACCGAGATAAAGTAGCACCTGTAGCTTTGTCTGCGTCCCTAATTGGTCAAACAAAATCAAAGCACACTCGTTAATACCAATAGACAGATAAGACTTGAAATACGTTACTTTTACGAAAAAAACTTATAACTTTCTCAAGAATTTTTTAAAATTCTTGCCAAAAACATAGCACGACTATAATTTCTTTCCATAAAATCGGAAGCATAAGCCCTGTGCGCAAAAAGCCGTGATGTTACTCTAATCTTCCCAGGAACCCGAGATTAATCTTGAAACTATGTAAAAGTAATGCGGTAAGAACTAATGGTGATCCTAAGCCAAGTGAAGCCATGAAGTATAAGAACAAAAACGACGTATGAAATTTATGTGTTTGAATTGGGTACATATTATAAAATTAGTTAAAGTTAGTTTGTTAAAACAAATTCTTTCAGATATTTTATATACCAATAAAAATTGAGGAAGACGAACTGAACATGGTAATAATGTGACTTGTTGTTGTAAAACTCTACAAAATTGACCAAATTAAATTTCTAAACAGAACGAAAATTAGTACAACGGAAGTGAAAAAATAACGACTACGCCAAAAAATAGCAAAACTAAAAAATTTACCAATACTAAATTAGTAATTGAAGAATCAAAACAAAACAGTTTTGTGGAGAATAAGAAAAAATAATTGGAAGCTGTTCTGAAGGAAGTGTGTGATATATAGCTAAATAAAATTGAAAGACTCCATTATGAGTTAACTTTATTTGAAATAACCGCACTCCCAAGTCAATACCAACAATATCTTTTACCGCGCCAACGTAAAAAATTTGAGTATTTAGATTGGAAAACATCACTACTCTACCATGGGGGAAATTCCCTTGCGCATCGCGCAGGCTCCCAAACAAAAAACCCTAAATAATACTCAATCTACGTCTTTTACCGTGCGAGGCTCTCCCAGCTTTAACTGAAAAATTTAATGGTAACCCAACCTCACGATCAAAACCCAAAGGACACCTGCTTCGGCCTCCTGTATTTTTTAAACATATTAAAACAATTCCCTCACTTTGTGGATAGCCGCACTAGTAAGAAATGAGGAGTAACCGAAAAAATGAAGAGGCGGTAACCAGAGCTCCATCATTTTGTCAAATACCATGTGCTGAACAAAAGCGCAACCTCTCAGTTGAAGGCTGCAATCAAAAACTTTGAAGAAATTTTGGGATACGGATTTCAAAGCGCATAACGCCCTACCGAATGCCCAAACGGTTATGGCATATGAAAAAAGGTGAAGTGGGCTAGTTCTTCCAAAATTTTATGTAAATGGTTTTGCATTGGGCCGATCAACGCGTCATAATACACAATCTAAGAAGAGTGAGGATAATATAATAGTATCTATGAAATATGTAGCATTCGCGAACACACCAAAAGGCCCTAAATGAAAACTTGTTGCGGACCCCTTCTAGCACACTATACCCAATGATCGAAGTTGGTGGTCCCTTAGTAGAACCTATTGCCTACCTACCTGCGACCGACCTACACAATCAAGTATGTTGATGCACCCTACCACACTAATGCCAAAATGGCACACAACAACACATTTAAAAGATTCAACATGCTCAAACTTCGCTAAATGGACCTAACTCCCCCCAGAGCAGCCCATAAGAAAAGTCTTTGTTAAAAATTTATAACATGGCCCAAACTCTTTTCGTATGAAAGACGTAAATTTTTACACAGGAAACCATAATATACCCAAATACCCGGTAAGTTTGTGCTTGTAACTTTTATCAATTCTTAATCTTTTGTACTACAAAATCAAATGACTTTCGTCATTAGGCAATAATAGATTTGAACTATTAACCGTTTCGTTGTAAGCGAAACACTCTACCAGTTGAGTTAATCACCCTTTATTGAACTTCATCTTAACTAACTTTATTGAAACTAACTAACTAACTTTACATAACTTCATCTTAACTAACTAACTTTACATAACTTCATCTTAACTAACTTTATTGAAACTAACTAACTAACTT
>Ga0075443_10000348_pt1 | contig 19331 bp, 14 predicted proteins | sample CoawatmetaG00DNA_3_FD_71583 | JGI IMG/M metagenome (GOLD analysis project Ga0075443, IMG submission 71583) | Marine microbial communities from the West Antarctic Peninsula - Coastal water metaG006-DNA | ecosystem: Environmental > Aquatic > Marine > Coastal | place: Atlantic Ocean: West... | reverse complement strand
AAGATATATAAAGCATTTTATATATTTTTATTAAGATGCCTAATGATAACAATTATTTTAGTTTAGATATGGATGAAGAGTTAGATACTGAATCAGAAATAAAAAAAATGAAAGAATATTCAAGAGTTTCGAAAAATTATTTGCTTTTTTTCCAGACAATTTATACATTAACATATCTGGCAACAGAAACATTGCAATTATCAAATTCAATAAACAAACATGACCATATAAAAATTACATATTACTCATATGTGTATAATTTAACACTTATATTATTTGTTTGTTACGCTATTAATAATATAAGTTCAATTGGATTAAATATAGTATTAAACGACGTTAACTTAAAAAATCATGACATCGTTTTATACGTATTTTTTTGTGTAGGTGGTGGTACAACATTCGCGATGTTAGGTGAAATACAAACTCTAAAAAAAATAGTTATTAATGGTGATTTTTTAAAAAATTTGTCATTAATCAGCATTATAACAATTACAGCAATTTTAATCCCAATAATTATTATTTTATGTAATGAAATATATTTTTCATGGAAGGAAAAAAAATTAAGGAGAGAATTATTCAATAGTATTATTGTTACATCATCTTTCACATTGAGTTATTTTATTTTATTGGTAAATGGTGCAGAAGAAGTGCATTTACATGTACATCATGCAATATTTGCAGGTACTTTGGCAATGTTTTGTTCAAATTGGAAGAAAAAATACGTTATGTTTTTACATGCTGTACTCATGGGTGTCGTGATAGAAGGAATTGGATTTTACGGTATATCTGAATTTTATATTTTTATGTGTAAAAATACGGTTATCGACACGTTAAATAATTCATTGATATTTGTTTCAATATACACTTGGTGTTGGTTTATAATATTTTTTACAACATATAGAAAAATATTTGGAAATTAATTATCAACAATGTTTCTTACAACGTATAAATTAACAATGTTTGATGTACTTTAACTGTATATCCCAATCTCTTTGCTTGCGGCAACATTAATTTAATGGGTGAAATCTTTTTATAAGAGAGTACAATTTTATCAAAGGGTTTCATACCACATTTTTCCAATATTTTTTCAGTTTGAAAAGTGAAATCATAGAATTTGTGATTTTTTCGCCAATCACCAACCATAATACAATATTTTGCACCCGGTAAAGCTTTTTCTACTACACGTTTCCATATTTTTTCATATTGCTCCAAAAATAAATCCCACGTTTTTTCTCTATCAATGCCATCTTTTTCATATTTTTCCAAATTCCAATATGGTGGACAAGTTAATAACCCATCATGTACTGGAATTTCTGCCGTTAAACTATTCGCTAAAATATTTTCCACTCCAAACTTTTCCCTTGCATTTTCAATAGCTTTTGGTGAAATATCATATCCTATATATGTTTTTTTTGCGTTTTTTATTGCTTGGTGCCTTTCACCCCATCCGGCAAAGGGGTCGAAAATATTTTTTTCGTTTCTTAAATGATATTCTGCACACCATTCCGCTATATCTTGTGGGAAAGGACTGAATGTCGAGCGACTGGATTTTTTATCATGATGTTGTTTACCCCTAATACCTTTCATCCCCGAAGGCTTCACGTCAAATACCGAAACTGGTAAATATTTATAACTTATATCAGTGTTCTTCAAATCTTCTTTTTTCAAATCCCTTTTTTTCAAATCCCTTTTTTTCAAATCCTTTTTCTTCAAATCTTCTTTCTTCAATTTTTTTGGTTTCAAATCACTTTTCTTCAATTTTTTTGGTTTCAAATCTTTTTTCTTCAAATCATCTTTGCTCTTTTTTTTCGAAATCTTTTTGTTTGAATCCATTTAATATAATTTTTTATTTTTTTTATGTTTATATAAACATAAAAAAACTAATTACAATATTTTATTTACAATATTTTTACAATATGTTGAATTTTATAATGTTTTTACATCATTCCCATTCTTGGGAAACCAACAAGATTAGCACCAATACCGAAACCTGCACCAGACCTCGCAGAAACAGCCATCGAAGGTACATATGTATCGAGTATTGAAAATGTGGCGGCGGCAGTCAAGGCAATGAGCAATACTTCATCCATCTTAAGTACTTGTTTTGGTATAGCATATGCAGCAATTGCTACCATAATACCTTCAACGATATATTTTACAGCTCTTCGCATCAATTCTCCTAAATCTAAAGCGTTTAATAAATTTGCTAACATATTTATACTAATAAATTAGAAAAAAATAATATAGAAACAAAAAAACTTAAATAGTAAAATTATTAATAGAATATATGAGTTCCGATATGAATTTTACAAGAAAAACTACCGAAGACGGTGCTGAAAACCCAAAATATGTTGATTTACTCGAAGAAGATAAACCAATTTCCGGTCAAAAATTTACATGCGTTTCTTTTATTTCACCTGAAAACATTTTAAAACAAAAAAACCATTACTATTTTGAGGAATTCCTAAAAGATTTTGATATGACAAAATCGGTTAAGAAATTTACACAATTTTTAAATTTTGTAAGTTATAAATACAATATAAAGTTTGAAAAATTAACAGAAGATTTAAATGAATATCTCAAAAGTGAAAGTGAAAATTTTGATAGTAATTATGTTCGTGATGCTTACAAAAATTTTGTGGATGGCCACGAAGAACGCCTTGAAAACAGTTTTTCTGAAGCACAAAATTTCCAAACAAACACCCGTGGTTTGAAAATTAGAGGTTCATATCCCACACAGGGTGAAGCAGAACTCCGTTGTAAATTACTTCGAGAAGTTGACCCAAATCACAATGTTTTTGTTGGTCCGGTAGGCATGTGGATGCCATGGGAACCCGATGCATATAAAACGGGTCGTGTGGAATATTTGGAAGAGCAATTAAATCAATTAATGAGTGAAAAAACGAAGAATGAAGAGTATGCTAAAGTTGAATTTGATAAGAGGGTACGAGAAACAAAACGAAACGCAATTAAAAAAAATATAGAATTAGCAAAAAAAACAGGTAATAAATTAACGCAAAACATCGATGAACATGGTAATTTGGTTGGTATTAATAACACTATTGAACAAACATTGGGTTTGAAAGAAGAAATAACGACGGCTGATATTCAAAAAGAATTATTTGAAGGCGATAATATTGTTAATACAAAAAGAGACAAAGGTACTCGTAAATTTAATTCTGACGGTACAAGAAATTAATTTATTTTTTAATTTAATTTAATTTATTTTAATTTAATTTTAATTTATTTTAATTTTTAATTTTTAACATTAATGTTTAAAATTAAAAAAAATTTTCAAAGAATTTTACCAATTTTTTATTATATTTTTTCCCACAACAATTATTTACACAAATAAAATATAGGTCATCATTGTTTAAAACATTAATAAAAGGTTGCATATAATTTTTTTCCATATACAATCCAGCATTTAAATACACAGAATTGTTATTATCCTTGATTGGTGTTAATTTCTTTTCATATAAAGCATAATTCATTGCTAATAACGTAAATCTTGTCGCTATTAATCTACAATCTTTGTCACTTTTTATATTTTTTTCAATCGATTTTTCTATAGATTTTTTGGCTAAATCAAATACTTTTTCACTTGAACTTTTCTTTAATGGACATATTTGATGTGTATCCATATAAATCATTTTTTCCCCTGTTATTTTTTTATAAATTTTTGAAGATAATAAATTTGCACACCAGTAAGGCCATCCCCATTTTTTTCTATTATATTGATTGACCTTTTTGAAATCATAAGGAATACAAAATGCCTTACCCATAATATCACTTTTCTTAACCGGTTTTATAACAAAAGTATCATCATTAAAAAAGCAATAATTCTCTCCCAAATCTTTTATATTGTGTAAATAACATTCAATAATTTTTGGTGCTGCACTATTTTTTTTGGTTGGTAAATACTCTTTTGGAATTATATCAGAATGTCTTATTATTTTGCATTTTTTTCTAAAAGATGGTTTCAAATTTTTTAGGTCTCTTTTTAAAGGATTAATTCTTTGATATTTTGTAACTAAAAATATATTTCTAACCCAGTTCATATTTTTTTGCAATAATAATATATTTATTACAAAAAGAATGTTTCTATTGCAATAAGTATAAACAATATCCATTTATTTATATTTATATTTTAAAATTTTTATAAAAAAGTTTACCACTTATTTTTTTTTACATTGATAATGGGGCCCTTTTTTAATGATTTTGGATCATATTGTTCATCTTCATCGTCATCCGAATTAAGGTCTTTTGACAATTCCCAGAATTCTTTAGAACCCAATCTAAATTCATTATGTGAAGATGCTTTATACCAAAATATTTGGTCTTCCAATTTGTTGGATTTTGCATTATTTGCAATTACCAAACATTCATAATTTTCGGTACACTGGTCCATTACTTGACAGAATGATTCAAACGTAGTAAACATACCGGCATAATTTTCATAAATTCTTTTGCGGTTTGTAATATAGGGTTCTCTTAAAATGAAAGTATAATCAATATTTGTTCTTAAATTAGGTGGTACACCTAAAGGATATTGCATTGTAATAATTAACATTATTTTCCAGTGACGACCATTCATAAATAATAATCTCATCACTTTTTCACGAGACCATGAGTTATCATATAAACAATCATCTAAAATAACAAAAGCTCTAGCATCGATATTTGATTTCCCATAAGCAGCTTTATCTTTTTTTATTTGTTTCATGACTATTTTTTGCCGTTTTAAAATATTTTCAATAATTGCTGAATTATATTCATCATGTATAAATAATTTAGGTACTAATTTTCCATAAAACCCGTTGCCTGCTTCTGTTCCTGAAATGACAGTACCTATAGGAATATCTTGGTGATAATATAATAAATCTTTAACTAAAAAACTTTTACCAGTATCACGTCTCCCAATTAAAACAATAACTGGACCGCTAGCAGCATTTGGGTCAAATAAAATATTTCGCATGTTAAATTTTTTTAATTCTAAATTCATATATAGTTAAATGAGTAAAATATCTCAAATAAAAGACGCATTATTTTGAGTTAAAAACAAAAAAAAATTTTAATAAAGTATCACATAATGTCTAGTTTTGATATATTTTATAAAAAAAATAATAATGAAGAATTATTTAGCTATTTTTCAGATAATTCTGATAACCGAATTAAAAAAATGCAAAATTATATTCCTATTTATTCAAGGTTTTTCTCTCTACAAGAATCAAATAAACATACAATTAATTTAAATAATAAATATTCAATAAAAAAAATAAAAAAACAAGAATCCGATAATATATTTAAAATAATTGTCGAGTGCGATGATGCAAATAAAACGACTCATGTGAAAAATGCTTTTTTTAAATATTCACCTTTAATCGATTCAACGAAATATATGGCTGGAAAATATAAGGATATATCCAAAAATATTATATGTCAGCTTCCTAAATTAAAGAAAACCGTTTTAAAAAAATTAGATTGTTATGATAATTCTGCATATACTGATTCATTTTTCTCATATTTATCAAGTCGAGTACTACATACCTATAAATTTATACATGGTATTGATTTTTTCGGTTCTTTTTTAGGAATAAAAGAAAATTTTAAGGTTGATATAACAGATGAATTGGAGTATTTGTATGATTACGAATATTTTCATTTAAATAAAAATATTTTATTCAAAACTGATAAAATACATGAAGAATTATTGGACAATGATACAAGGAAAAATAGAAAAGATGTGGAAATAGGGAAAGATGTTGAAATAGAAATTCAAGAAATAAATAATGATATATTCGAAGGGGTTTTTGAAACTTTGACTGAAAAAAACATAGAAAAACACAATCTTTTTATAAATGATATTAAAACATTAAATGTTGATTACGAAAGGACTACCGGTGTAGAACATAGCAAAACAAACAGTCTATGTTCTTCACGCGACTCCGACACCGATTCGAGTGATTCTGGTGGTTCTGGTGGCGGTTCTGGTGGTGATTCTGGTTCTGGTGGTGATTCGGGTGGTGATTCGGACGGCGATTCAGAGTTTTCTGATATAAAAAATGACATGGGTAATATTTTTGCAACTGTATTTGATTTCCCATGTCAAATTATTTGTTTAGAAAATTTAGAAAATACCATGGACCATCTTATCGAAGAAACGAATATATCGGAAAATCATTTAATATCTGGATTATTTCAAGTAGTAATGACTTTAATTGTTTATCAAAAATTATTTGATTTCACACATAATGATTTACATACAAATAATATTATGTATCAAAAAACTGATAAAAAATATATACATTATCGTTACAATAATAAATATTATAGTGTCCCAACATACGGGAAAATATATAAAATAATCGATTTTGGTAGGGCGATTTATAAATTTAAAGGAAAACAAATATCAAGCGATTGTTTTTATAATAAAGGTGAAGCAGCGGGACAATACAATTTTTCAATCTTTAAAAACAAAAATAAAAAAGAAATAAAACCAAATAATGCGTTTGATTTATCTAGATTGGGCTGTTCATTATATGACAATTATATTGGAGAAAATGAAATTAAAAGTCCATTGGAAAAATTAATAACTGAATGGGTAATGGATGACAATGGAAAAAATATTTTATATAAAAAAAATGGGGAAGAAAGGTATCCTGACTTTAAATTGTATAAAATGATTTCAAGAAAATGCACAACAAATACACCACAAGCACAATTAGATAAACCAGTTTTCCAAAAATTTATCACAAGCAAACGAAAAATCGGAAAAAAATCACCAGTTATTAATATTGATAAATTACCAATTTATATCTAATTTATATCTATTTTTTTTCTATTTTTTTCTAATTTTTTTATATATAATTTTTTTTTTATATATAAAATTTTTTATTAAAAAGAAGGCGAGTCTGTGAAAACTTCTACTATCTTTTTATTTAAAGGGGAATCGCTTCCAAATTGCGATAATAAATAATGTCCAAATAAAACGGATATATATACAATAACCGAATCTCTTATTAAAATTTTCGGTGGAATTTCTTGTTTTGTAACGAAACGTATTTCAAAAAATTTTATAACTAAAAAAAGAGCACTGATAATAAGTCCGTTGAAATATAGTGAAGTCATTTTATATAAATAATATTTTAAAACATGTTATTTATAACGAATTATGTTAATACCTCGATATTACCTAAAATAGAAGATTTATTCATTTGTTTTAAAGGTGAAATATCTTGAAAATCACTTATATCTAAAGAAATATTTTCCTCCGAAATTTTCAAAGGTTCGTCAAAATCGTCCTCGTCATCAGCTTCTTCATCTTTGCGTTTTTGAGTAGCTATTCTACTTATTTCTTCTAATCTTTCATCTGTTTTCGGAGCATTTACGAAAGATGATTTGTTCGTACCCATATCCAATACATCATCATTATCATTGAAAGAAATAACTGTTGTCTTTGGTGTCTTTGGTGTAAATAATTTATCATTTTCACTAACTTCCTTTTCAACTTCCTTTTCAACTTCCTTTTTAATTTCCTTTTTTGTATTTTCATCTAAATTTTTTATTTTTTCTTCCGCTGTTTTTATTTCATCTTCTCTTATTTCTTCCGCTTTTATTTCCGCTTTTATTTCTTCTTCTTTTGCTTCCGCTTTGATAGTTTCGTCTAAATTTTTGATTGTTTCTTCAGCAACACTTGGGTTTTCTTTCAATTCGGGGGTTTCAACCTTTATTTCATTATCCGTTTTGACAATTGTAGGTTCGCTTGATTTTTCTAGATTTTTCTTAACTTCTTCAATCATATCTACAGCTTCACCGCCAGTTACTTCTTTTTCTAAAGTTTCTTCAATTATTTCTTCATGAACGGTTTCGTCCATATAGGCTCGTAAAATATTTTCAATAGGCATGGAATCTCTAATAACATTTAACATGGATTCCCTACATAAGATGTCACATTCTCTCATATTTTTTTGATAATCCAATGGCATTATATCTTTTTCAAAAAGATATATGTTACTGTATAATTTTCTGGCAAAGTTAATGTACACTTTGTGAATAAAATCATTTATACTTGGGATATCTATATCTATTTTTTTTTGGTTATTTGACACCCGAATACTTGTTAAGATTTTGACTTGTGAAATATGAACACAGGTTAATAAATCTTCTAAATAATTACATTTACTTTCTTTAATAATTCTATCCTTTTCTTCTGTTATAATATTTGCATTCCATCTTGGTACACGCGATAAAAAGTTTTGAAAAGTCATTAAATATTTATCGCCTTCTTCGTTTTCAACACATAATTCGAGGGCTTCGTTAAATATAGATTTAATACCCTGAATAATCAATGGTGAAAGGATATTTATCAAACGAGAAGAATATTCGTTTTTTGCTTGCGAAAGAACATTGAGATTATAATCATCCATTTTTTACATTGTTAAAATATTTTCTAATTTAATATTTTTCCGCATAAAATATATATAACAATACACAAACATCAAATTTTTTTCATTTCTAAATTCTCTCCTTATTTTGTCAAAATAAAACAAAAATTTATATTTATTTTCATCGTTCGAATTTTCTATTATTTTCATTATATCTAAAGCGGAATATCCTTTATCGTAAATATCACTTACAAATATATCCAAATCAACTAATTTGCTAAATGTATTATATAATTTTTTTTTCAACCATAATTCTCTTTTTTTATTATAATTATTTTCTATTTCGTTTTTATCGTCTAATTTGAATAAATTCTTTTTCTTATTATTAATAATAGGGTATGGTATATAAATATTACAAAATCTAGATAAAATAGGATTCAGTAAATTATCAATATTTTCAATAACGATAAAAAAACGTGTATTATGACTAAAATTTTCAATACATCTTCTTAATGCTGATTGTGCATCCGTTGTTAATTTTTCTGCATTAAAAAGAATAATACTTTTAAAAATTTTACCATTATTATTCTGCATATTCCTTTTTCCGAAAAATTTAATATCATCCCTTATAAATCTTATTCCTTTACAATGAGCACAATTAACGTACATAACGTACTCCTTTATTTTTTTAATATCATTTTTATAAATTTTTTTAATGAAATAATCCAAAATATATCTTTTCCCGGTTCCACAATTACCATAAAATATAATATGAGGAATTTTATGCGTTTTAATGAAATAATCTAATTTTTCTTTTAATTTTGTATGAATATTCAGTTTCGTTTTTTCCGTGGTTTTTAATTTATTTTTTGTGGTATTCATTTAAATAAATTTATATTGCAATTTTTAAACTTAAATTTTATTTATTTAATAAAATTTAATAAAAAAAGTATTTTTAAAATTTAATGTTTTAAGCAATGCTATTTAATGCTTTTAAGCAATACTATTTAATGGTTTCGAATAAGGATTTTGATTAAACGCGTCAAGCATACTTGGTTGATTTCTACCACACGAAATGGAATTTTCTCTAACATTTTTACCAGACATAGCGCCAATATTCCCAGAATTCGCCGTTCTTTTTGTAAAATTTGGATTAAGTTGGTCAGGCATTGAAGCCTTATTGGTAAGATTACATACATTTTGTGAAGCAGAGAATAAAGAACTGTTTCCTTGATTAAATCTATCAACTTTCGATATTATTTCTTTATTTGGGTTTAGGTTGGCATTATATTCTGCATTGTATACACGTGATTTTGGTTTGTTTGCCGACGAAGAACCGGTATAAGGTACTGTTGTTGTATCTCTATGTTGGTCAACGGGTGTATGTTTACTGGTTATGTGAGCATTATTATAATTTTTACCACCCTGTGTAACGTAATCGTTTCTAATCGTTTGTTCTTTGATTGTAGTTCTAGCTTTATCAGCTGGATTCCAAATGACGTTATTGCTAACACTATATGCACCACTTGCATTACCCATTGGTCTCATATTTCCAACTACATTTTGTTTCCGCGATGGTCTTAACACATCTAAAATGGGTGCTACCATAGCTTTAAAACCCCGTGAAACAGGACCTAATTCTTTTTGTTGTTTTGTTAAATTTCTGGCATTCGCTAAAGGACGATACCCTTCTTGCTGCACTTCACGCATATCTTTTCCTTTAACATCCCATCCATCTCTATCTGTAGCAACACCCATATTGAGAGGTTTAAACTGTGGTTTTTCAGAACGCTGGAAGTTTTGTTCAACATATGTTCCACCACCGTCGGGTACACCTGCTCCATAGTATTCCCTTGTTTGGTAAGCTCTGTTTTCTGGTTTTAATGTAATTGTACCACGTGCTTTTTGTGCTTTTTCAGCACCAGTCGTTGTTAACCATCTATCTTCACTATTAATGAAAAAGGTGTCGGGTTGATTCTTTTCAACTTTACCATGAAGTCCTAATTGATTTGGTTTATAAGCACCCAAAACTTGTCCCGAATAGGTTACTTTTGGATTGGTAGCAACTCTTAATTCATCAATGTTTTTGGGTCTCCAACTATCCCTTGCTTCCATACCCGAATTAAATCCGCCTTCACCTTTATTCGAATAACCTTTATTTAATCCCGGGCCTACACGGATTTCTTCCCATGGTTTTGTATTATTCATTTTTTGAGATACAACATTTCTCATTCTTTTTTGAATAAAATCACTCGTAGATGGCATACCATGAGACCAGGCCATGTTTTTCTTTGGTTTAAAAAGAGGTGCTTGACTTTGTTTTGCAATTTCTTGTGTTCCAGAACCAGTGTATTTATCTAAAATACCTTCATTGGTGCCGGTTGTTGATTGTGTAACACTTGAACCGAAATAAGGTACTTGATTATTATGCGTCATTTCCCCTAATCTTTTTGTTTCGCCAGTCAAAGAGCTATACGTTTGATGTTGTTCTTTATTCGACATTTGTAATGTTTCATAATTGCCGGGGTTGTAATAATTATCCGCCGTGTTTTTCTTTCCTGCGTAATCATTTACATTTTTTTCCAATTCTTTTCTATCTAAAATGGGATAATTTTTAACAGGTTTATTCATGTTTGGTAAGTTTGATTTATGCATTTTATTAAAAGCTTCTTTAAAAGATGTTTTTTCTTTTTTTTGGTTTGATAAAATATACATAATACCTAATGCGGCTAAAGGAATCACATATGCCATTATTTATATATATCATATATTTATATTTTTTTTGAATAAATATAAATTAATTATTAGATTAATGATTATTGGATTAATTATCAATTAATGTTGAACATGGATAATCTGGTGTATAATTATCTCGTTCAAGTAATCGTGTGTTAATATTATTATTGAAATGTTTGCATACATTTTCTTGTGGGTCCAAAAGTAGTGGGTACCTGTGATTTTGTTCTAAATCTCTATATAACCAAGATGGATGTGTAGCCCTTGTTTGGTCAGTAAAACACGTGTCGTTGCTTTTATAATTTACATTATATGTTTTTACTGTTTTTTGTGGAAATTTGGAATCTTTGCAATATTTCTTCATCTTTCTTCCTACATTCTTTAAATCGCTATCGATGTCAATCGGGTGTCCATTATAAACACCCATTAAATTACCACCCCATTTTTGCATACGAAGTTGAGGGTCATTAAACACATTTGGTTTGTCACCTGCATTACCCGGTACATTTAATATATATCTACCTGGACCTGTTGCTTGTTGGAGGTTTTTTTGAACTCTACATGAATCATAATTATATCTAGTGAATGCCATACTTAAATTATATAAATATATTTTTTTTCTTTTTTTTTTCTTTTTTTTTCTATTATTTTTATAATCCAGCATCGGATACTTTCTTTTCTAAAGCTTCTAACCTTGTAAGTAAATTAGTGTTTTGACTTTCTAAAGCTGCTACCTTTTGTTGAAGAATAATCTGATTTTTGTCTATTTGTTGCGTGGCGGCAAAATTGACTGTAAATAATTTAGATTTGCTTAAAATATGAAAATCATCCACCCATTTACCATAAACATACACTTTATCATATTGTTTATCGCATGTAAAATAACCGTTTTCGTCTTTTTCCAATTCTACAGTTTCCACTTTATCTCCGTTTAACATTTTGAATTTATATTTTGTTCCAGATAAATCATTAACCATGAATTTATATTTTGTTACTGCACTATCGTCTGTTGTTTCAAAAGTTTCAAATACAACTGATACTTCGCGCATTTCATCTGGTAAATAATCACCTTGTATCTGAACTGCCACAGGTATTACTTCCTTTACTTGCTGTGAAATGAATCCAATAGTTTTTCCCTCGCTGTAGTTCTCTTTGTCAATATAATCGTAATACATCACATCTATTGCTCTTAATTGTTTGAGTGCTAAATCATCATTAACTTCTACGATATTCTGTTTGACTCTTCTATCAGAAGTTACGTGAATACCAGAATTACCAGAGAACCACACAGTTCCTTCTACTTTAAGTCCCAGATTTCTGTTATACGCACTTGCGTATCCTGCGCCGTGTCCGCCGTTATACCAATATCCTGCTCCTGCTGCTGTATATACATTTGATGTTTTGCTGATATGGAGAGGACATACAGGCGAAGAAGTGGCTCCTATACCCACGTTGCCGCTTGAACGATAAATATTATTTCCGCTTCCAGTCCATACTGAAGAGCCAGATGTACCTTGTAGTCCTTGTGGTCCTGTTGCACCCCGTGGTCCTGTACCACCTGTTGCACCCTGTTGTCCTGTACCACCTGTACCACCTGTTGCACCCCGTGGTCCTGTACCACCTGTTGCACCCTGTTGTCCTGTACCACCTGTACCACCTGTTGCACCCTGTGGTCCTGTACCACCTGTTGCACCCTGTGGTCCTGTACCACCTGTTGCACCTGTTGTTCCTGCTGTTCCTGCTGTTCCTGCTGTTCCCTGTGGTCCTGTACCACCTGTTGCACCTGTTGTTCCTTGTGGTCCTGTTGCACCAATTGTGCCTTGTGGTCCTGTTGCACCAATTGTACCCTGTGGTCCTGTTGCACCAATTGTACCCTGTGGTCCTGTTGCACCAATTGTACCCGGTGGTCCTTGTGGTCCAACGATTTCTTGACCATCTTTATTTATAATTTTATTAAAAAATTGTATTGTATTAAAACTCGAATCGTTTGCGCTAATGTCACCAACTGTTAAATTATTAGCGATAGTAATGTTGCCATCATTTAATATTGCCATTCTTTGAGTTTTCGTTGTTCCGGTATAAAATGTTAGACCAGTACTATCATCCGCTTCAATGGTAACTTTTTGATTAATAGATGTAACACCGGTAGCAGAAAGCACGCCATTACCATCGATTGATAAATTATCTCCCACTTTAATACCACCTAATATTAAAGTACTTGATGTTGGTAAGGTGTAATTATTTGCAGATGTTTCTATACTATTCAACTTTGTTTTATCGCCATTGACAAATGCTCCTTCATATAATTTAACTTGTAAAGTTGATATTGTTAATGCTTTAATACCAGCTAAATCAGTAATTTCGGAATCCATTAGTGCACCAGCGGCGGTTACATTTAATGTGTCTGTTACATCTGCACCTGTTTCTATACTATTCAACTTTGTTATGTTTGCATCTACTGCACCTGACAAATCAATAACGTTTTGCGAAACATCTGATACATCTGAAACATTTGTAGCTATATTTGATGTATTTATACCTGTATCCGATATGTTTGTAGTAATAGCCGAAGCTTGTTCCGAAGTTATACCTATCTTTGCTGTGTTTGCTACAATAGCCGAAGCTTGTCCCGAAGTTATTACAACCTTTGCTGTGTTTGCTACAATAGCTGACGTTTGTATTCCAGTTATCACAACCTTTGCTGTGTTTGCAGTAATAGCCGAAGCTTGTCCAGAAGTTATACCTGTTTTACTTGTGTTTGCAGTAATAGCCGAAGCTTGTCCAGAAGTTATACCTGTTTTACTTGTGTTTGTAGTAATAGCTGAAGCTTGTCCAAAAGTTATACCTGTTTTACTTGTGTTTGAAGTAATAGCCGAAGCTTGTCCAGAAGTTATACCTGTTTTACTTGTGTTTGCAGTAATAGCTGAAGCTTGTCCAGAAGTTATACCTGTTTTACTTGTGTTTGCAGTAATAGCCGAAGCTTGTCCCGAAGTTATACCTGTTTTACTTGTATTTGCTGTTATGGCAGATGTTTGTACCGGAGTTATACCGGTTTTACTTGTGTTTGCAGTAATAGCTGAAGCTTGTCCAGAAGTTATACCTGTTTTGTTCTTGTTTGTAGTAATAGCCGAAGCTTGTCCCGAAGTTATACCGGTTTTACTTGTATTTGCAGTAATAGCTGAAGCTTGTCCAGAAGTTATACCTGTTTTACTTGTATTTGCAGTAATAGCTGAAGCTTGTCCCGAAGTTATACCGGTTTTACTTGTATTTGCAGTAATAGCTGAAGCTTGTCCAGAAGTTATACCTGTTTTGTTTGTATTGGCTACGATGGCTGTCGTTTGTGTTCCGGTTATTACAACTTTCGATGTGTTTGCTGTGATTGCTGAAGCTTGTCCAGAAGTTATACCGGTTTTACTTGTGTTTGCTGTTATGGCAGATGTTTGTACCGGAGTTATACCGGTTTTACTTGTGTTTGCTGTTATGGCAGATGTTTGTACCGGAGTTATACCGGTTTTGTTTGTGTTTGTGGTGATGGCAGATGTTTGTACCGGAGTTATACCTGTTTTGTCTGTGTTTGCAGTAATAGCCGAAGCTTGTTCAGAAGTTATACCGGTTTTGTTTGTATTCGTCGATATATTTCCAGTGTTCGTCGATATATTTCCAGCATTCGTCGATATATTTCCAGCATTCAGACTTGTTATATCTGTCGTAAATTCCAAACCATTTCCAGTACTATTTACCCTTAATAATTTACTTTGTTTATCAGTATATGAGTTAGGTGTATCAGTTAAACCGGTAAATAATGTAACACCGCCACCGCTATTTTGTCCCGTCAACTTTATTCCACCTACCCATAAATTATTAAAGCTAACATCGTTTGCGCTTAAATCATTGACAACCAATTTTGTTTGAAAATTTTGACATATGTCATAAATATTATCAGACAAATCATTCGTCCTAGAAAGAACAGTATTTAAAGAATTGTTATTAAAAGAACTATTTGCAGCCAACTTTATTAGTTTTTCAATTTCCGATGCCATTTATATTATTTTTTTATAAAAAATTATTTCCTAAATATTTATTAAATGGACGTGTTAGATATATCTAATGTGGTATTGCAAATAAATAATGCAATATCGAAAGACGTAGACGATTATTTTACAAATAATACAATAGATATTAGTAGCGATACTGATAATGATATAGAAGAATTATTAGAAACCGCGTTTAATCTCGTTGGTTTTAAACATTTAACTAATTATTTGGCTTATAAAATTATTCAAAATTCAACTTCTTTGCAAAAAACGGTAATAATAAATAAATTATATGCATTAAATGATATAGCAAATAAGACATTTGAAAAAGTTGATTATAGAGATTTAGCTTTTAATGTTTTAAGAACAACATCTTCTTCAAATTTAACAAATATAACAAATGGTGTTATACCAGCAATGGAAAATGAAAGATATCTTTTTGGAAAAATAAAACAGTTCGTATTAGAAAGAAGATTAGGGGATATTTATGACGATACTTTAACAACAAACATGCGTACAGTTATAAATAATACAAGAAATCTCGACAAATTTCTATTTAATTTAAATTCAAACTTATCATTGGATTTACAAAATATAGACTTATCTGGTATGGATATGAGTGAATCCAATTTGTATGGGTCTAATTTAACAAATGCGGATTTATCTGGTACAAACTTTACAAATTCCATTCTTGAAAATTGCAATTTAACAAATGCAAATTTAACAAATACAGACTTAAACGGTTGTGTCATTTCAAATACAACTTTAACAAACGTTGATTTATCCATGGCTAATTTAACAGACACTGTTGCAAATAATATTTTCGAAGTTTTTCTAGCAAATAGGCTACCAAACACACATGTTTACAATACTGATTTAAGTTCAATTATATTAGACACATCACTGTATGATTTTAAAGGACGCGCAGCATCTTCGGCAACCGTGAATGGTGTTCAATCTAGTGTTATCGAAAACATTAATAATAATGCGAATACCTCAAATGGTATGATTGAAGATACTTTACAAACATATGTTTATAATCAATTGTTAGATGCGGGTGCAGACGATATAAAGAAGAAGAAAAGAAGACATGACCTTATTAGAATGCTTTTATATAAAATAACGAGTGAAGACAAATTCATTGTATTTGAAAAAGAGAAATTAGCAATGCCCGCTGCATTTAAAAAACCATATGTAAAAGTAATAAACAGTAACACAACCATAGATTTAAAAAATGATAAAACGTATGATTATCAATATGGTTTTTATTTACCACTTGAGGATGGTGAATACGTTAAAATTATTATAAAGAATTTTGATTTATCTATTATAATAACGAGATTTGCAACTGTAAATGATAAAGGTCGATATACTTTGGTAAAACATTCTGGTGATTCCATTTTACATATTTCCGAATTCATTTCCAATACTTATGAAAGTAAAAAATATTTCGAAGATGATGATACATGCATCGTTAATGAATTGGATTTGTTTTTTGGGGGATTAGGTGAAGGTGAATCCCAAGGCTCAAACCCATACGCCTTTGGCGACCCATATATATATCCGTTATATGGTGAGAGAACAAAGCTACCCGATTGTAATAATAATTATAGACTGGTGGAAGGTAGAAATTTATATATAAATACATATGTTGGTCGTTTATCGGATGATAAAAGAGATAAAATGGAAGAATGGTTTTATATGAAAACCGGGTTATCTGCTAAAAAAATGGGATTTGTGACGGGTGGTTTTTTTATGCGGCAACATTGGGTTTATTGCGACGGACATTCCTTCTTTTGTGATTTGGACAAAGGTGTAATGAAAATGGATGAAGAAAATTATTTTAGTTTAAAAAAATTAAATAATTATGAAGAAAAAGATGGCTTAAAAGGTGGCTTGCATACAAGTTACTTGATTTCTTGGAAAAGTGAGAATTATGGCGAAATATGGTTGGAAATTAAGATATATGAAAATCCTCAAATCGACAATGGAATTGGTATTAATATGGAATATGGAAAGAGGGATTGCAAAGGATTGTTGATTAGAAATTATGACCCGTGGTTGATGATACTTCCGGAATTAGCTAAAAAAAAGGACCGGAAATTATTACGTAGATTAAAAAGAAGAAAAAATAAATTTATTACGAGAGAATTATTGGGTAAAAATGAAGTTATATTGTAATTTGTAATTTTTTAGAAAAATTAAACATTATGGCTCACAAAGTTTAAATAGAATTTATAGTTTGGTTATTATGACTTTACCTTGTCTACCTCCCCCAAGTGTAGTTCGGGTATGTGCCCATATACCATTAACCTGTGAACTGCCATTATTTTTTGATCCACCACCACCACCAGACCACGAGTAAGTACTACCGTAATTTGACCCACCAGCACCGCCAGAATACCCACCACCTCCACCACCACCTATGTGATTTGAATGTGGTTCATCACCACCACCACCAAAACCACCATGTGTATCGTTTGTAATTGTAGATTCTCCACCAACACCACCATTTACAAAGGATTTTCCACCGCGAGTTGAACCCGAACCGTAAGACATTAGTCCATTTCCTAAAAATCCACCACCACCTGAAGAACCGTCATTACCTGTATCAGCGCCCCCTCCCGCACCATTTACACCACCATAAATAATTGCTCCCGTTTCATCTTTTGTATTTCCACCCCGAGGCAGCGTGTGCGCATCTATTTCATCCGACGTATCTTTCCATCCACCACCACCACCACCACCAGCTACTAATAAAATATCACCATCAACTGCATTTGAATGACTAGCACCAGATTTTGTAACAACGAAAGTACCTCCACCACCACCACCACAACCAGTACCTACGTTGCCAATTCCCAATTGACCAACTAATATAAAAATAACACTACCATTATTTAACTGAAAAACACCTTCCATTTTTACTCCCTTCCCACCCCAATTATATTCTCCCCCGTCATAATTTTTTTTATCATCACCACCACTTGCTCCATACGCTTCAATTTTATATGAACCAGAATCCGGAACGGTCCATTCTTGAATACCCTGTGATGTCATATTAAACAAACTCGTATCGCTTGCCCATGATGCAGTATACGTTGAAGTACAATTTGCCAAAGTTGGTCCATATCTACCAGTTGCACCACAGTTTGTAAATGTATGTGAAGTAAAAGGGGGTATAAAAGTAATTTCTACTTCACCATCTTCCACTGTGGTATTTACAACTGCTGATTGTGAAGTTCCCGTATTATATGAGCCACCGCCATAACCACCTTGGTACTGCTGGAATTGAGTGGCTGACCCACCACTCATCCCGCCTCCACCGCCACCGGCGTGTGCGCCGTTTCCACCACCCCCACCAAATCCACCATAATTTCTATAATCGGCCCTGTTTGAAGAGTAACCACCAATCCCACCTAACGCACCAGTTACGAAACTATATCCTTTTCCCGTACCACTTCCATTACCGATAAGACCTCCACCACCACCTTCACCGTATGAAACCGAACTACCACCACCTGTACTAGTTGTATTCACTAGTATACCATTCATATCGGGTACCGTTAGATAATGACCATGAGCATTTGACCCACCTCCACCACCAGCAACAATTAATACCGATGCTACACTACTGTATGGTGTTTTTAACACAAATGTCCCACCACCGCCACCACCTCCACCACCAGCATTGGTACTGCGATATGTTTCACCTAGTTGTCCAACCAATATTTTTATTTTTTCTCCCATTGTTAAACTGAACTTACCTTCTATAACTGCACCAAAACCACCATTCATTGTGGTATTGCGTCCAGCATAACCACCAGCAGCACCTTTTGCTATAATTTTATATGTACCTGTTTCTGGAACAGTCCATTCTTGGATGCCTTGTGTAACTATGTTAAAATATGCGGTATTATCCACCCATGTTGGGGTATATTCTGCTCTACATTCTGCTAATGTAGGTCCATATCTTCGCCCACCCGTTGATGAACCAGAGGTTTCTAATTTTGATGCTCCACATGATTTAAAAGTATGAGAAGTGAATTCATATAAATTGGTAATTAGTGTTATTGTTACTTCACCATCTGCCACTGTGGTATTTGCAACTGCAGATAGCAAAATTCCTGTATTATATGAGCCACCACCATAAGCACCTGCTCCTACATTGAAA
>Ga0075443_10000340_pt1 | contig 19691 bp, 13 predicted proteins | sample CoawatmetaG00DNA_3_FD_71583 | JGI IMG/M metagenome (GOLD analysis project Ga0075443, IMG submission 71583) | Marine microbial communities from the West Antarctic Peninsula - Coastal water metaG006-DNA | ecosystem: Environmental > Aquatic > Marine > Coastal | place: Atlantic Ocean: West... | reverse complement strand
GGAGATTATGCTGCAACCCCAGAAACTACTGTTGTAGAACCAGACGCAGAAATAGAAGAGGCAGTTGAAGAATTAGAAGAGGCTGGAGAATTTGATGCATATAGAAATGGTAAGTTTGTTGAAAAAATTGAATGTGTCGTAATAGATAGAAAAATTGTAAATAAAGCTTTTGCAGATAAAATACTAACGGTAAAACAAGCTGCACAAAAAGACGGTGTGTCTGTAAAATTAAACAGTGGCTTTAGGCCTATGGAAGAAGCTTCTGGTCCAGGTTGGTCGACTTCAGGTCAGATGACCCTAAGAAGAGCAAATGCCGGTACCCAAGTCGGTGGAGGTAAATCTGGACTTTCAGCAGCTGCAGGAAATTATGAAGACGGTTTTTCAGCACAAAAAAGACAAGGTGGATATTTCAAACCACTAACTGCAGGTCCAGGATATTCTAATCACCAAAATGGTAAGGCGTTTGATATTCAAACTGGAATGGGAAAAAGTCAAAGTCCATATTCAACAACAACAAAAACTTATAGGTGGTTGGTCGCAAATATGCATAAATATGGTTTTATAAGGTCGGTTAAAAAAGAAAGGTGGCATTGGGAATATGCTCCTGGATCAGGAATGTTTTCAAGAGTACCAAGAGACCATGGTACATGGGACAATTTAGTATAGGAGAATAAATTATGGCATACTCACCAGATGCACCAAGCGTATATTCAGGAAAACAAGTAATAATAAATTCAGATAGATTATTGTTTAATGCAAAAAACGATTCAATATTAATAATTGCGGATCAATCTATAGGAATGTCTACAAACGGTACATTTAATGTTGATACTGGAGAAGAAACAATAATAAATAGTCCTGAAATATATTTAGGATTAGATGCTGTAGAACCCGTAGTTTTAGGTGATACATTATTAGGATTACTAGAAGAATTATGTGACGCACTTGCAGCAGAAACCCATCCAACGCCGGTTGGTCCGTCAGGACCACCAATAAACGCGGCAGATTATTCATCAATTAAAAGTAGACTTAAATCATTTTTAAGTCCACAAAATTACACACTATAACTATGCCATTTTTACCACCAGTATTCCAAGCAGCATTAACTTCAATAGAGTCAAATCCACCAGGATCAAGGCTTGACTTCGCAAACGCATGGGCAGATGCATTTTTTAATGCATTTGGATCTGGCCCAGCTGCTTGTCCATCCTTAACAGGAACCGCAGCAAGAGCAGCTGCTTTTGGTATATTTTTAGGAGCATACGAAGGTTCTGATCCAGCAGATAACCCACCGGGAATAAATACAATGAAGGCAGGAGCAGCTGCATTCGTAACAACATTGGCTCTCGGTACTCTTCCAGTTTTTGCATCAATACCTCCCATGAGTCCTTGTCCTACTTGGGACCAATTTGCATCAAACGGGATGAACACTACTCAATTAGGTGTTATGCCTGGATTAATGACCACTGCAACATATACATGGTTATTGGGCGGAATTGCAACACAGACAACTTCAGGGGTTGTTGTACCCTGGGCGTAACAAATTATGGGATACTTTGATATTTATATAGGAAGAACAGTGCTAACAACAATAGGAGAATTAACATGAAAAAATCTGATTTAGTAAAAGTGATTAGAGAGGTTATACGCCAAGAAGTAAAAAAAGTTGTAAAAGAAGAACTTAAGGCAATTACACCTAAAAAACAGGGAAAACCTAAAGAATTTTCAAGTATGATGGAACATGCTGATGAATTGTTTAATGGTCCAAAAGCTAAAAAACAAAATTTTACCGCCGACCCAATATTAAATGATATACTAAACGAAACAGCAAATAACCCATCAGAGTGGCCAACAATGGGTAATAAAACTTTAACATCAAGAGATGCAGTTGCAAACTCTCTTGGAATAGGTAATCCAGACCAATTATTTGGTGGAAATAATGGAAAACCAACGGCCCATCAAATGTTGCCTAATGATAGAAAACATGTTGAAATAAAACCTGAAATAGAACAAGCATTAACTAGAGATTATAGTAGTTTAATGAAGGCAATAGATAAAAAGAAAAAGTAGTAAAAAATGGCATCAGGAGCAATAAATAAAAATAACACACTAGGCAAAGAAGATAACCTAGAACCAGTACTAGCTAATGTTACAGTTGGTGGTGGATATATAACTGATGGGATAATATCTAATGAAAGACCAGCTGGTAGAGCCTCATATAGGGCCAGAGAATTTGGAAGAGCAACTCCATTAGATTTTGAACCAGACATTGCTCTTGGTTTAAAATTACCATTTAAAGATAATAGTGGTAGATTATTTGACGTAAACTATTTATCAATTGACCAGGCAGTTGACAATTTAAAAAACCTATTGTTAACCTCTAAGGGTGAACGTGTGATGCATCCTAGATTTGGAACAAGGCTTAGAGAATCTTTATTTGAGCCCAACTTTCCAAAACTAGTAACCTTTGTAACCGATGAAATAAATGCTGCTGTAAAGTTTTGGATGCCGTATATATTGGTTAAAGATTTAAATGTAACTATACCAGAACATGGCGCAAACCAAACATCATTCAGGGATAGAATGCATGGTTTACGTATTGAATTAACCTTTAGTCTAGCAAATAATAGATTAGATAAACGAACAATAGTATTAGAAATTAAGGCAGATTAACTATGGGAATACAAACAACTAAAAAAGATTTAAGATATTTGAATAAGGACTTTTCAAATTATAGAGAAAAGTTAATAGATTATTCTAAGACTTATTTTCCTGATACATTTACTGATTTTAACGAAACTTCACCAGCTATGGTTTTTATAGAAATGGCCTCTTATGTTGGTGATGTATTATCATATTATTTAGATAACCAATTAAGAGAAAGTTTATTAACTGAAGCACAAGAACGTTCAAATGTAATGTCTATTGCTAGAGGTATGGGTTATAAAACCCCACCATCAATAGCATCAAGTTGTACATTAGATGTATACTTGTTGGTACCATCTCTAGGAACAGGAGTATCTGCAGCACCTGATTGGAGATATGCGCCCACTGTAGATTCAGGATTAAGAGCAACTGCTGCCAAGTCATCAACAGAATTCTTTTCTCTTTCCCCAATAGATTTTCAATATTCTAGCTCTATGGATCCTACAGACGTTTCAGTATATAAAATAGATACAAATGGAAATCCAGAATCTTATCTATTGAAAAAACAAGTAACTGTACAATCCGGTAAAGAGCGCGAATTTAAGTATGAATTTGGTAGCCCTAAAAAATTCGATAAACTAAAAATTCCAGCACAGGATGTTGTTGAAGTACTAGATGTTAGAGATTCAGATAATAATAAATGGTATGAGGTAGATTATTTGGCCCAAAATACAATATTTGAAGATGTTAGGAATACATCAATAGAAGATTCGGAATTTGCCCAATATAGTAGTCAAACTCCATACTTATTAAAATTAAGAAGAACTGGTAGAAGATTTACAAAACATACATTGCCAGATATGACAACAGAAATATCCTTTGGAGCAGGAAACTCGGGTAATGCTGATGAACTAATAGTTCCTAATCCAGATAATGTTGGAATGTCTTTACCATATGGAAACACAACAACTATGGATAATGCATGGGATCCATCAAATACTATGTTTACTAGAGCATATGGCCAAGCACCTGGAAATACAACACTAACTATTAGATATTTATGTGGTGGTGGAATACAATCAAATGTAAAGGCTGGCCAAATAACGGACGTATCATATGTTAATTTTACAAAAGACGCTGACGGCTTAAGTAATGCAACCTTTCAATTTGTGCAAGATTCATTAGCTGTTAGTAATCCTGAACCAGCTACTGGCGGTAAATCCAAAGAAACAGTAGAAGAAATACGACATAATGCAATTGCGTTTTATGCCTCCCAACAACGAGCAGTTACTAGAGAAGACTATATAATTAGATCTTACACTATGCCGCCTAGATTTGGGAATATAGCAAAGGCCTACATAATACAAGACGAACAGGAAAATATTAAATCTGGTAAAATTGTACAAAATCCATTGGCACTAAATCTATATGTTTTAGCGTATAACAAGGACAAACAATTAACCAATGCAAATACTGTAACAAAAGAAAATCTTAGAAACTATTTAAGTATGTATAGGATGTTAACTGATGCAGTAAATATTAAAAATGGTTTTATAGTTAATCTGGGTATAGATTTTTCTATAATACCTCTACCAGGTTATCAAGGAAAGGCTGTTTTATTAAAATGTATTGCAAGGCTAAAGCAAATTTTTAAAATTGACCAATGGCAAATGAATGAACCAATAATATTAGGAAACGTTGCAACTGAATTAGATAAAATAGAAGGGGTTCAAACTGTTGTTGAATTATCTGTACATTGTAAACATGATAAAGCTTCAGGGTATTCTGGAAATTATTATGATATACAGTCAGCAACTAAAAATAAAATAATTTATCCATCCCAAGACCCATGTATATTTGAAATAAAATACCCACAATCAGATATACGTGGAAAGGTTGTGACCTTTTAGGAGAAAATAAATGATATATTCAATAACAGCAAAAAAAGATACAACATTATACGAATGGACGTCTAGTATAAACACAGGTATAGATGAAGTACTAGAAATACAAAAATCTATTTCTCAATCTAATACCTCAAACGTATATAATTCTAGAATACTTATGAAATTTGACCTATCAGGTATTCAAGATGAAATTAATGCTGGAAATATTACAAGTCCTACACAATCAAAATCACCAAAATTCTTTATGAATTTATACACTGTTGGTGCAAGAGGATTAGCATATAAATACGGATTAGAGGCTTTTCCTGTTTCACAATCTTGGGATATGGGTAAAGGTAGAAGAATTGATAAAGGAGCTATTGGTGGAGTAATTAGCCATGAAACTGAAGGGGCTAGTTGGAATTATAGAGATGGTGAACAATATTTTGGAACATATTGGGCAACACAAAGTGCCGCTAGTAGTCAATTCGAATCTGGTACTACTGGATCATTTTCAGTTACTCCAGGTGGTAGTACTTGGCATATAGGATATGGTATTGCATCACAATCATACGACTATGAAGAAACAGATATTAGAATGGACGTAACAGAGATTGTTAATCATTGGTTAACTGGAAGTATGCCTAATGAAGGATTTGTCATTATGAGGTCTGGATCTACTCAACCAGGAATTATAGACGAAGAACGAAATGGTAGATCTTATGGTCAACTACAATTTTTCTCTACAGATACACACACAATATATCAACCAAGATTAGAGGTAGCTTGGGAAGATCGAGCTGTATCATTAGGTACTATCCCTCCTAAAATAGATCCTACTGCTGAAAATATTGTTGATATTAAAACTAAGACTTATAAAAGATCAGATAGGGCAAGGATAAATATTATTGCTCGACCAAAATTCCCTGCACAAACATATGCCACAACATCTGAAGCATTAACGAACCAACGTTTACCTTCACTATCTTATTGGTCAGTTAAGGATATGATAACAGAAGAAACAATAATACCCTTTGATAGTCAATCTACTTGGATTAGTGTTGACACCGCTGGAAGCCATTTTAAGTTATGGATGGACCAATTTTATGAAGAAAGAAGATATAAGTTTATTTTTAAGTGTATTACTGGAGAGTATAGCAACCCTTCCTCAACAAAAATATATGATAATGACTATACCTTTAAGGTGATTAGATAATGAGATATAATAGAAAAACCGCTAGAAAAAATGCTGTAAAAAAATCAAGAGTAAAGGATAGGAAGCCTTTTAGGTCTAAAAGACCAGCTTTCCCTACTAGTCCAATATTACCTAGATCAAATAAAACTGTTCGCAAGGTAGTTAAAATGAAACCAGGTTTTCCTGACAGATTTGAGTCTTATGAAGATATTAGAACCCCTTTTGCAAGGGCCTGTGTTATTGAATCATCTCAACAATCAAAGGAACCGTATGTACTAAGACAAGACTTTGACTACTCATTGGGATCTTTTTCAATAAAACCTGCAGACAAAAATAGAAAAGCAACTGATGGTGGTGATGAAGATGGAAATGAGGTTGTAAAGACAGAAAAAGTAATTAGAACAGCAACTGGAATAATAGTATCTACAGAAGACTCCGCAGATAATCTTGAAAACTATATTGTTGCAAATGCTAGATACGTTTTTGAACAAGCAGACTATGAAAGAATAATAGACACAGAATTTAGTGAACTTGCTCTTACACCTAAACCGCTTGATGGTCCCAACAAATCTCCAACAGTTATTGATATGACTATATATCCAGGACACGGAACAGTTGATGGAGAACATTCTGATGGTTGGTCTATTCAAACACTTCTTGAAATAGGAGAACCAAGTTACCAGGTTCACTCAAATAATAATTTAGCAATTGTTGCAGATGCATATAGTTATATAGACAATGATGGATCAAGGGTAGACGGAGACTTAACCTTTACTTGGAAATTCACAGCTGATGGAATGGGCAAATCAATAAACGCTGTTGTAGGAAACCAAAAAGTATTACGACTATACAACCTACAACTTGCTCAGAGGGGTAGGTATACTTGTGAAATATCAAATGAAAAAGGCATTAGTTATACTAAGTCATTATTTATTAATCCTATTGGTGGATTATTGCAGGAATTAAATGATGATGGATTACCTCTTGGTACATATATTAGAGATGAAGACCATGATTCCAACTATTCTCAGTATGACGATTACTGGGATTATGACGAAGAAAAACAACGCTGGTTTATTGCAGAAAGAATAGGTGATTCATGGGTTGAAGGAAATAGAAGACCTAAAATGGGAGTTAGAACAAATCAATACGGTGCTGCATCGGCCCCAATAATTGTAACAAAGAATAGGGCATACTAATGGCTACAAGAATAGAAACATATAAACCTGAAGATATAAAGCTAATTAAAACTAGACCAATGTTTACTAATTTTGGAACAATTGGTGAAGATGACTATGTAGAATTACATGTTTTAAGTGGTGATAATGTATTAGAGAGTGACTATAATGTTAATGGCTGGTCTATATTAAAGGAAGATACTAAAAATTCTTCTCCTACAATAAAGCTTGATATACACAACGACATTAGAGATTTAGGATATAGGTCTGGTAGATTTAACCTTCAATATAACTTTTTTAGAAAAATTGTTGGTGATAATACTAATTCCCTTATTATAGAAGAAATATCTAAAACTAGACAAGAAATTAGAATAAGACCTAAAGATCCATTTAATATTCCACTGTGTGAAGAGTTATTGTCCTTTGGAAATAGGGAACACGATGTTAATAGGGTTGATGTAGAGGTTGACTTTTTTAGAGACATAAGATTAAATTTTGGAGAAGGATTTACCCCATTGGCAATTAACTGGATGATAGATTATCAAGTCTTTCCAGAATATCCATATTCTCTTGTAATTAAATTATATGAACCTTTACCTAAAGAAATACAGGAACGTGATGAGTTGTGGATTGTAAAAGCCATAGTAGAATCTATATTAGAACCAATACTTATAGAATATGATGCACCTAGTGCAATACCAAATACACTAGCACCTGCAGATTTTACTACTCCACAAAAATTTGATTCCCCTTCTCCAACAGGCTATAAAACTTGGGACGATATACTTGGATCTACAGATTCTACAAATACTGTTAGAAATAAATTATTATCGAAATACTTAAATAACTCTTCTAGTTTAGGTGATGTTAGATTAAACTTTGACTTTGATATACAAGGATATGACTTTTCAAAATTAGTCCACTTTGGTAGTGCTGTTGAAAAACTTGAAAATTTTAAATATAAACTCCAAAAAATAGAATCGTATTCGGCTTCAATTGCCGGATTAACAACTGATTTAGTAGGACTTTCTGGAACCGGTGCAACTGGTTCATTTGAATATACTACAAACGTAACAAAATATACAAAACTGCAAGCAAGTTTAATTGGTACATTTGATGAATTCGAAAACCATTTATATTACGAATCTGCTTCAGGTGTATCTACAACTTATGGAGAAGTATGGCCAATAACATGGCCAAAAACATCCCCTATAGAACCATATGAACTTGCAAAGGTACAATCACTAGATGTAAAAAATTGGTATGGTAGTTTGGATAAAGGTGAAACTGCTTATTTTGGTAGAGGTGCAATATATTCTGCTTCGTTATACGATGCATCAAATGATGATAGATTATTAAGATTAATTCCAACTCACATACAAGAAGATCCAAATAATAGTCAATACCTAGTATTTACTGAAATGATGTCACAACATTTTGATTATATATACTTCTATATAGAGGGATTATTAGATATACATAAGAGAGATAATCCATTATATGAAGGTGTATCTAAAGATCTAATACAACCTATATTAGAATCTTTTGGTTGGTACCCTCACCAAGGGTTTGATTTTGATGATTTATGGTCATATGCTATGGGAACAGATACTGCTGGTAGTTATGGTGGAAACCAAATAAACTACACTGCTGACTTTACCCAATCAGTAACATATGCTAACAACTCTCAAGCAAGTCAATCTTTTTCCAAAGAAGAAATAACAAAAGAACTATGGAAAAGAATATTAAATAATTTACCTGGAATATTAAAAACTAAAGGATCTGAAAGAAGTATTCGTGCACTAATTAGTACGTATGGATTACCCCCTAGTATATTAAGAATATATGAACATGGTGGACCAGAAAAATTACCAAATAGACACTCAAAAATAATTTACGACAGGTTTAATTATGCATTAAAAATAGATAGTGGATCTAATACTGCAAATGCACATCTTGAAGGCCCTTGGGGAATTGGATATGCTAAAGATGGACCAAACAGATACCCAGACACAGTAGAATTTAGGTTTAAAATTCCAGATAGAACAGATGATGGAGGCCATTGTGGTGGAGTGGTTCTTGATAACATGTTAAAGCGAAATACTGTTTTATGGAACCTCCACAGTGGAAGTGTTTCAATAGTAGCAGAACATACTACATCCCAATACTCAGGTGCACCTGCACATAGTAAAATTGGAAGAGTTGGTTTTTACCTAAGTGGAAGTCAAAATATATATAATGCTGTAACCGATTGGGGACCTATATTTGATGGAAATTGGTGGACACTAGTGTTGTCAAGATTTGATGCAACAAAGGTTGCTGCTGACGAAGACTACGCCTGGCCAGAAACTTCTACAATGTCAAGTCATGCAAACAATCCAAATGGTATTACATATCAACTGTTTTGTAAAAAACAAGGTGACTTTTCTCAATTTGGTAAAATAAGTCATGCTCTTTCGGCTTCACTTAAATTAGTAGGAACAACAGCAGATAAATATGCAGCAAACTCTGCTTGGGGTACTGATGTAGAGTCGTTAATATCTCAATCGACTGGTTTAGGTTTAAGTCAACTAAGCAATTTTAGTTCGAGTGGAACAGACGGATATGCATATACTACTATGGCATCTTCCTCACCAGATACATCAGGATGGAAATCAGTAAATTTCACATATCCAATACACCATAATAACTCTGCAAGTACTCAAAAACAATATCTTGGAGGAAAAACTGATGGGGATTGGATATCCAAATTTACAGATGATACAGCAATGTCAAACAATGTAATGGGCCACATGCCTAGAGCTTTTTCTGGTTCAATGCAAGAATGGAGAGTATACCACCACCACATTTCTGAATCAGTTGTAGACATCCACACAGGAGCCCCAAGATCTATAATAAATAGAAAGGTAACTGCTTCATATACAGATTTATTGGGTAGATGGTCCCTTGGTTGTGATATGAACAAGTATGATTTTATAAACGGTTCTCACATATCTTCATCTGCTCCAAACTATAGTTATAATCCATGGTTACTCGGATTACCAACAACGGCAAAATTTAGAGATTTTAATAGCGTTGGTTTAAACCAATATGAAGCTGTAGAAGAAAGACACTTTACTTTAAGCCCTAGAAATATAGGACAATCTCCATACTCAGAAAAAATAAGAATAGAAGATAATGCCTTACAGGGTAATCTTAGTATAGATAATAAGGTTGAATTTAGTTCTTTTGATAAAAACCCATTAGATACAAATAAACTAGGGGTATTTTTCTCTCCACAAGATGAAATAGAATTAGATATTGCCCATGAATTCGGCCCATTTGCTTATGATGATTACGTGGGTTCTCCAACAGATGAATATAAAACTACATACAAACCACTAAAGGTTCTTCGTGAAAACTATTTTAGAAAGTATGACGGTAACCCATCATACTTTGACTACTTGTATATGCTACAGTATTTTGATGATTCTTTATTTAGGACAATTAGACAACTACTTCCTGCAAGAACAAATGCCCAAGTAGGGTTAATGGTAAAACCACATGGACTTGAAAGACCGAAAATACAAACTAAACCGTCGATGAGTAGGGTTGGATCGGTACGAATTTTAGAACATACCGACCCGTTGGATGAAACAATACTAGATGCTAAGTTTAGCTTATTCCAACACATGTCGGTTAGTTCTAATTTAACTGAAGTTGGTGGATTTTTTAGTGAATCATACTATAGAGCCAGACCCGCACATAGAAAACCTGATTTTGATACCTTTACTGAAGATCCTTTATTTACAACTGGGAGATTAGATTCCTTTGAATTAACTCCTGCTTCTAAAAATAGCCAAATAAATAAAGACTTAGATTCTTCTAATGATGTTGAAAGGGCAAAATCTTTAGATAATAGAACTGTTGGTGAACTGGAAGTAGATATGGACTATAAAAAGTTTGGCTACGACCATTGGTTAAACGGTTCAAGATACATACATACTACTGTAGAATTTCCAAGAAATTTAGCTGGAGACGAAGGTACAGGATCTAATCCAACGTCAAGTGGAATACTAGCAGATGGAAGTAATGGTGCAATGGTTTGGAATGCATATTATAATAGAGATGCATGGGGAATGACTATTCATAATCCACCCCACCACTATACTCATAATGTAACTATTGATGGTAGAGAATATAGAAATAATGCTGGAGGAGCCAACTATGATTTATACACAGCGTCACTGGATATAAACATAACTGATGGTTGGAAAAAATGGGGATTAAATAGGGCCTTCACAAATGAAATATATGTACCATTTATTGGAGATGTTAGGAAATCTTTTGAAAGAAAAACACAATTATTTTATTATGCAACAGAATGGAGTCAGTCTGCAGGATTACCAATACCCGAAGCAGATATTTTAAGTAATAGGGTTGACGACTATCATAATTCTAGACTACAAGGACAACCTCTTCCATCCCACTCACTAACAAATCCTGCAGAATTTCAAGACTTTAAACAGAGAGGATTATCAAATTTATGGTGGAATGGTTGTAAACTTGTTGGGTCTGACTTTAACATGGAATCAGCACAAACAATTGATGGTGGCCCAGTTGTTGAATATCATGAAACCAGCCCGTACAAATATGTGGCAGCAGATGAAAATTCTGATGGAAAATTATTAACTGCTGGAGAAGGAATTGGTAGTAACGCATTAAGAGATGATATTAGAACTGCCCCAGTAGGAAGACAAATAGCCAGGCCAAACCCGCAACGTGGTGGATTTTCACGGCCAGCAGCTAGAAACAATAGAAGATCAAGTTAGGCAGCTTAATTAGAATAAGTGAACTAATTTTGCAGTAAAGATATATTTATATACGAACAAAAATGTAATGGAGTAAACAATGGGATATTTAGATAAAACAACAATTACGGTAGATGCGATTCTTACCAAGAAGGGTAGAGAACTATTAGCAAAGGGATCAGAAAACTTCGAAATAACACAATTTGCAGTTGCAGATGATGAAATAGATTATGGACTATGGGATGTTAATCATGCCTTAGGTAGTAATTATTATGGCCAAGCAATTGAAGCTTTACCATTGGTAGAAGCAGTACCAGACGAAACGCAAGTTATGAAATATAAATTGGTAACACTACCTAAAAACATAGCTAGAATGCCAACGTTATCTGTAGTACCAACTGCAGTCACATTACAAACTGGTGGTCAATCTGCTCTTATTCAACCAACAACTGTAAATTTTGCAAATGGAAATGCTACCTATGGATATACATGTATACTATCTGATACAGATATTTGTTATCTAAACGTTGCTCCAGGAGGAGAAATAGATTCTAGATATAATCCTACAGTTGCAGATTTTGCAGGTGATTCTACTAAATCTATATCTGTTGTTGGTAAACGATTTGAAATAGTTGCAAAACCACAACCAATATCCACAAAAACCGCAACATTAACTATTATTGGAAATGAAACAGGTGGAGTAAAAACCGTAACTATAACAGTTAGCAAAGAAAACCTAAGTTCTAATATATTAGAACAAGCGGTATACTAGGAGAAAAATAAATGGCAAGAAGATCAAATATAAGATATAGTGATAGATTCGCACGTTCTCCTAGGCGAAATCAAGTAGAAAGGGTTGGTTCGAAGAGAGATTTACCAAGAATCAGACAGGTAAGGCGAAGACCAACAACACCAGTACTCCAACCAATATATGGTAGGTTTGGTGGAAGTGATATTGTTACAAGTGGGGATCAAGATGTAGTAACTGCAGCAATGTGGTCTAACCAAGATGGCATAATGGCTGCAGGCGAATTTTATACTTCATCTGTTCAAAGTGGAAGTTCTGGTGAATACTACTTTGATACTTATAGAGAAACTTCAATTTCAAACCAGGATAGAGAAGTACAATTTGCTGGAGGTTTCGGACACTATGCAGGATCAGGTTCACAACAACCTCAATATGCTACAATAGGATTTTCTCCTACTAAAGCTATACACTCACAATATAGAAATTTATTATTAGCTCCTGGAGATGACTTTTTTACATTAACAAATAGGTCTGCTTCATTAGGTGCTAATCTAGAATATTTCCACTTTTTAAATATACAGCGAAATAGACTAAAGGAAAAAGTTGACCCAGCAAACTGGGAATTACATGTATCAGGAGCAACCCATCTAACTCCCGGTGGAGCTCCAGCAACAGAAGAATTAAAAATCAAGTTGATTGATGATTCGTCTGTATCTGATGGAACAATAACCGAAGGTGGCGCAGTATATAAAATTATTAGTGGTACAATTGCTAATGGTCCATATACTGGAGATGGAACACCCTTTACAGAATACGGATTATTCTATCCAGATAATGGAGCATATATTTTAGATTCTGCAGGTATTCACGGTGAAATCGGACTAAATTTAGATTTAAGTTCATTTGCATATTGTGCAACTCCTGTAACTGTCTCAAATGCAAATACATCTTATTGGTTTGACCACTTAAAAGATGGCGAATATTTTGCTGCAAGAAATAAAGAAACTGTTCATTCAACTCACTATTTTATTAGGTTGAAAAACAATGAATATAATTTTAGTAATAATCCATCATTTACCTCTGGTTCTCAAGGAACATTTGCACATCCATCATTCTTTAAGGATCCTAAAACGTATATAACAACTCTAGGTATGTACAATAACAATAACGAATTATTAGCAGTTGCAAAGTTATCCAAACCACTATTAAAATCTTATAATAGAGAAGCTTTGATACGTGTTAAATTGGAATACTAGGTTAGTCATGTTATGTCGATATTCAAACAGTTTTCAAAGGATGATTATACAAAAACACCTTATATAGCCCACAAAAAATACCACATAAGTATTGGTGATTCAACAGACTTTATAGGTGTGGCTGAAGGGTTTGAAAAGTATGGTATAACTGGATTAGAGTCTATTCATGTTAATGCATATACTTTTGACCCAATTTTAAATAGGACATTAATCCAAAACCAGTTTACTTCTGGAACAATAGGTGCCCACACATATACTGAACGTGAAACAACTAATGGCCATGTAATGAGATCTTTACATAATTCACTAGCACATATGTATTATAATGGATCTCACTGTGTAAATGTTAATCCTGACACCTCATTTTGTACTGAACCAACTAGACACGAATACCGTGAACTAAATGGATTAGCACAAATATTTTCAATACCACAACAAATTTTTGGAGATAAAATACACGAAACAGATGTTAATTTCGACGCAGACAATCCAGCATTAAAAATATTATCAGGTACCGCAGGAAACCAAATAGATTTAAGAGATGATGGCTTTGGAAATCTATATGAGCATGGAATAAGTTTTGGGGCAACTCAATCTTTAACAATGTATCATAATCTAACGTCTAGTTGTGTAGGATATTGGGGATTTAATGAGCTATACCCATATCACCAAAATCATGTATTAGGACATTGTCCAACATTTTTCCTAGAAGTAAAAGATGGATCACAATATAATACCCCAACACTAGCCTCTGCAGTATTTGTAAATAGTCAAAGTTGTGCTGATATAGGTTTCAGAAATGCTATACATGGAACAGCCGCAATGTTTACAGGCCAATCAGGAAATGCATATGACAATAGTAAGTTTTCATATGTTAGGGCAAAAAACCATAGAGGATTGGATTTTAGAAAGGATGAAGACTTTGCGATTTCTCTTTGGATACATGCACCACAATCACAGTCAAATAGGGTAAGTGGTCTTAATTATATATTGTCGAAAGGACAGGGACATCACAGTGATCCGCTAAATCCAGGAGCAACTTGGACAACCAAATACCCGTTTGACTTATCAATCGGAAACTCAGTACATAATCTAGAAGGATGGGATCAAGGATCACAAGGAAAACTTGTAGCTAGAAGACATGATGGGATTAATCAGTTTACAATTTCCTCATCGTCAGATATAACTGGATCTTGGGTACATGCAGTATACCAAAAAACTGGGTCAAATCTAGAACTTTGGATAAATGGTACATTAGAATCAAGCCTACATGCACCGGATCTTGGAGACCCAGGCAACAATGATGACTTATATTTAGGTCTTGCAACTAGATTAACCTGGTCTGGTAATTATATGCGAGAAGAAGATGGTACGTACTATGTTAATCCTATAAATGGCCAACCTAAAAAAGAAATGGTTAGAGAATTTATGCGGCCTTATTCTGGTTCAATAGACGAACTAAGAATATATGATAGAGCCCTTCATTCAGACGAAATAGATTACCATTACGAATTAAAAAATGGTACTCCATTTGTAGGAAATGTAATGCATGAACACGGGATAATAACAATTACACACCCCTCTGAATCATATAGAAACATTGCAAGAAATTGTACAATGTCTTTGAAAAATACATTTAAAATAACAGAACACGAATACACGGCAAATATTAAGCGTGGTGAATATAACTTTACAATGAATCCTTCTATAACCAAAAACTCAGGTACTGGATCTAGAATAGGAGAAATAGAATCATTTGTTACTGATACCGATTGGGATCCGTATATAACAACTATTGGATTGTATAATTCTTCTGGAGAATTGCTAATAATTGGTAAGTTATCTAGAGCCTTACGAAAAGACGATGGTTATGATACTACGTTAGTTGTTAGGTTTGATACATAATAATTAAATAATAAAGGTTATAATATGGGAAGAAAAATAGGTAAAGCCAGGGCCAACGCTATAAAGCATGGATATAGGTCAGGTTTTGAACACAAAGTAGCAGATCAACTTAAAGAATCTAAAACAATCTTTGAATATGAAACAACTGTTATAAATTATACAAAACCAGAAACACAACATAAATACACTGTAGATTTTACATTACCAAATGGCATTTTAATTGAAACAAAGGGTAGGTGGGTTCTTGAAGATCGCAAAAAACATTTGTTAATTAAAAAACAGCACCCAGAATTAGATATAAGAATGGTGTTTCAAAACCCAAACGGCAAAATAAGAAAGGGCAGTAAAACTACATACGCAAACTTTTGTGATAAACATGAAATTCTTTGGTCAAATAAGGAAATACCACCACAATGGTTGTGTGAAAAAAGTATCTAATAATTTCACCAAGTCAATTTTTTTTATTATATTAACTATATGAATAAGTTAAGATTAGTTCAACTGTTGGAATCAATCCTGTATAAAGGGAGCCATAATCAACAGAGTAATGAAATAACATTTTTTTGCCCATTCTGCAAACACAGAAAACAAAAATTAAATGTTAATTTAATAAGTGAAAAATGGCATTGCTGGGTTTGTGGTGTTGGAGGCCACAAAATATTAAGCTTATTTAGAAGGCTAAATGTAGAAAAAAGATTTTTTGATCTATTGTCAAAAATAACTGGTACAAGTTTATCTAATATTTCAACTGATAAATCTTATGAAATGGTATCCTTACCACAAGGATTTAAAACCTTGGCTGATTCTAATATAAATAATCCAGAATTAAGAAATGCTTTATCATACTTAAAACGTAGAGGAGTAAGTGGTAAAGACATATTAAAATACAATATCGGCTTTTGTCAGTCTGGTAAATATGGTGGAATGATAATAATACCAAGTTATGATGCCGACGGAATATTAAATTTTTTTACTGGTAGAAGTTATTATAACGTAAAATTTAAACATTTAAACCCAACTGTTTCTAAAGATATTGTTGGTTTCGAACTATTTATTAATTGGGACCAGCCTATAACAATTGTTGAAGGCGCATTTGATGCAATAGCTATAAAAAGAAACTCAATTCCACTATTTGGAAAATTAATACTAGACAAATTAAAAATCAAAATATTAGAAAAAGGAGTAAGAAGAATTAATATTGCATTAGATAATGATGCAATGAAAAATGCACTACAAATGGCAGAATATTTTACAAGCAACGGTATTGAAGTTTACTTCGTTGAATTACCAGATAAAGACCCATCAGAAATTGGGTTTAAACATATTACTAGCATTATAAAAAATGTTAAAAAATTAACACCTCAAAAACTATTAGAGTATAAAATAAATGGATATTAATATTGGATTTGAAAACGTAGAAAAAATTCTACATATTGCTGACGTTCACATTAGGAACTATAAGCGACATAAAGAGTATAGACAAGTATTTCGCAAACTATATAAAGAAGCAAAACTGCTTCCAAAGAATAGTTTGATATATGTTGCAGGAGATATTGTACATACAAAAACTGACATAAGCCCAGAGCTAGTTCAAATAGTTAGTGAATTTCTAAATAAGCTAGCAAATATAAGACCAACAATAGTAATAGCTGGAAACCATGACGCAAATTTAAACAACCGGTCTAGGCTAGATTCATTGACTCCAATAATAGAAAATTTAGATAATCCTAATTTACATTACCTTAGAGATAGTGGAATATATTCAGTAGCTGATGTTGATTTTATTGTGTATTCTATTTTAGAAGAACCAGACTCCTGGCCAAAACCCAAAGATTCAAAATCAAAAAATAGAATTGGGCTTTTCCACGGAGCAGTTAATAATTCTAAAACGGATGCAGGATACACTGTTAGAGATGAAAACCTACCATTAAAAACTTTTGATGGCTGCCATATGGTAATGTTGGGAGATATCCACAAATATCAATACCTAAACAAAGGCGAAACAGTTGCATACGCAGGATCACTTATACAACAAAATTTTGGCGAAACTTTTGAAAATCATGGGTATGTTATATGGGATATTAAAACCAGAAAATCAGAATTTTTTAATATTCATAATGATTACGGTTATTATACTTTACGTGTAAAGGATGGTATACTACCAAATATAGATAATATTCCAAAATATCCAAGGTTACGATTTATAACTGAAAATACAACCCAAGCCCAGGTAAAAGAATTGTTAATAACCATCAGAAAAAAATGTTCAGTCCACGATTTCGTAGTAATAAAGGGCGACAGATTATCCAATACATCAAATAATTCTAGAGGTAGTACTGAAATAACCAAAGATATTAGAGACTCAGAATACCAGAATAAACTAATAAAGGAACATTTAGAGAGAAATTTTCCAATAATAGACGGATCAATTCTTAAGAGGGTTGGAAACATAAATAGAGACTTAAATAAGCTTTTGCCAGACGTAGAAATAGGCAGAAATATAAATTGGAAACCTAAGGTTTTTGAATTTTCTAATATGTTTAGTTATGGCGAAAATAACGTTATAGACTTTAATAATATGAAAGGAGCAGTTGGAATATTTGCCCCAAATCATGCTGGTAAATCTGCAATTTTAGATGCTTTAGCCTATTGTATATTTGATAAATGTTCAAGAACAAAAATGGCAGCTGCTGTAATAAATAATAAAAAGAATAATTTTACATGTAAGCTTAATTTTGAAATAGATGGTGTTGATTATTTTATTGAAAGAAAAGGTAAACGAAAAAAGGATGGTGGTGCAAGGGTTGACGTAGACTTTTGGATGATTGGAGAAGATGGAAACCCAATATCTCTTAACGGAGATCAACGTGTGTATACAAATAAAAATATCCGCGGATACCTTGGAAATTATGATGATTTCGCCTTAACGTCTTTATCAGTACAAAACAACAATACTGGCTTTATAGATAAAACCCAAACTGAGAAAAAAGATTTATTAGCTCAATTTTTAGATATTAGTGTATTTGAAGAACTATATAGCTTTGCAAACGAAGAAATAAAAGATGTACAGGTATTACTAAAAGATTTTAAAAATACTGATTTTTCCCATAAGCTACATGAAGAAACCATACTTAAGGATGAATTAACTATTGAATATTCTAATATAGATCAAGAAAAGTCTATTTTGCTAAAAAGTGAAAAAGCTGCAAATAAAAAGATTATAGAATATACGTCTAAGATAATTCAACTAGATCCTGAAGTACCTGAAAGTGTAGAGACACTAGAATCTGATGCCAAGCAGTTGGTTGTAAACTTATCAACTGAAAAATCAAAATTAGAAAAATATGAAAAATATACTGACGAAAATAAGTCAGAGTTTTATCAGTTAGCTAAAATATTAAAAACGTATAATAGAAAAACCTTAGAGGCCGACTATACTAGAAATGACCAAGTAGAAAAACTACTACAAAAACTAAATCATGAAATAGAAATGATGAAAGTAAAGGTTAAAAATAAGCTTGATACTGTTAATCAACTTCATGCACATGAGTATGATCCAGATTGCGAATATTGTTCTGATAATTCCTTTGTAAAAAATGCTGAAACAGCAAGGCAAGAATTGCCCAAGTTAAAGTTGGAAACAGAAAAATTACTAGACGCAAAATCAAACCTCGAACTAGAGCTATCTAGCCTAAAACAATCGGTTATAAAATCAAATGAACTAACAGAGTTAGATTCAAAAATTTCCCTAATAAGGCAATACCAATCAGAAATAAAGGTAAAGACAGTAACTAGAAAGGCCAATATAGATAGTAAAGAAGTCCTACAAAAATCAATAAACCGGTCAATTGATAAGTATTATGAAAATAAAAGATCTATTGTTTCAAATATTAAAATAAATGAAAAAATAAACCTAAAGGATACGGAATTGGATATTATTAAGGATAATCTATCAATAACAAATTCAAAACTTCAAACCGCCTATAGTAATATTAGTGTTTGTCAAAAAACAATAGAAAATATATTAGAATCAATTGAACGAGCCCACGACCTAGAAGAAAGACTTAAGGCGTATGAATACTACCTA
>Ga0075443_10000311_pt1 | contig 20701 bp, 14 predicted proteins | sample CoawatmetaG00DNA_3_FD_71583 | JGI IMG/M metagenome (GOLD analysis project Ga0075443, IMG submission 71583) | Marine microbial communities from the West Antarctic Peninsula - Coastal water metaG006-DNA | ecosystem: Environmental > Aquatic > Marine > Coastal | place: Atlantic Ocean: West... | reverse complement strand
GCAATGTCATGGCTAGTAGTCCGCCCGATAGCCCGACAGGGAAATTACCTGCCCGCTGCCAGTGACCGTAACAGTAATTTTTTTGATAGGCACTCTGCCAGAACCGTCGAGATCGTCCGTGGCGACCGTAATTGCAGCTTGGTAACTGCTGAGAGCCTCCGGCCAATCGGAGAATATCGCCTGAGTCTTGCCGTGATAGTCATCCACATCATCAATGGTATCGCGGGTCGTTTCATTCCCTGGCAGCCCACCCGGATCGGTATCGGCATATTCCTTTTGCAGAACCTCTTCCAGAATAGACTCGGCCAGCACCACCACCTGCTTACGGATCATGGGCTCGCTAGACGTTTTAACCACGACATTCATCACCGACAGAATCCCAGCCAACCCGACACTGGTCACCACAATAAAGAGAACCAGCTCTAGCAGTAAGTAGCCACGCTGCAATGACCTAGTCATGGACATAACCCGTTATCGCTTCCACCGTGATGGTCTTCGACGCATTAAGAACCTGGATACTTTTAGTGGATGCCGGGGCACTCAACCCATCTACTGGTTGGCCCAGACCGTCAAAACTGAAGTTGCTGGGTATGGCACTGTAGGCCACATCGGACTGGGCTGTAATAGAGGCGGTGTTTCCCCCCCTGGGACCCTGCAGGTCATTGGTACAGATTGACGTGGCCGCGCTAGCAGCTATGCTCAGAGATACATTGACCGCACCAGAAAATTCAACACACACCGTGCGTCTCTGAGCAATGGCCGACTTCTGCGCAAAGCGCAGCAGCGCCAAGGTTTCATCATGAAAGCCCCGCGCATAGAACGGGGTATTACTGAGAGATGCAGGTGCGATAAAGATCGCTATGATGCCCAGTATGGCGACCACCACCACCACTTCTAACAGAGTAAAACCACTCTGATGCTGTTTGCGGCGGGTTGGTAAAAGCATCGCGCTATACCTATGGCAATTAACGGAGTTGGCTATCGAATCTTTCCATAATGTAGAATACAACATCTGCCCGTAAAATAACCACAAGGCGCCGTACAACTCAGAAAAATATCACTAACACAGGAAACTTTGCTATAACTATTAGCTAATTCCGAGGACAGAACCAGAGGCGATTATCAATAACCCGCCCTAGGGACAATCCGCATCGGTATATGTGTTGCCATCAATAACAGAATTCGCGACAGTAGTTGCTTGTGCTTGAAGCGTTTGGGCACAGTGGGTGTCGAACGCATCTGAGTCCCCAGTTCGATAAGTCGCAAATTTGCTTTTAAGATAAGGCTCTACTTTGGTAAATACATAGCACTCTTCTACGGTACCGGGTAATAAATTGGGCTGGTCCTGCTGACCAGAAGCCTTGGGGTCTACAAAACCATAAAGGTTAGAATCCAACATTTCATCAGTGGAATCGTCAACTAACAAATTCGCCGCATCGGCGCAGATAAGGATTGGGACACCCACAGTAAAAGAAGATCCCCCGCGAATCGAATAATTCTTGGACGAGGCAGCGGCCAAGCTAGAGGCTATCGTATCTAATTGAGACTGACGCGCACTGAGACCCACACCCAAAAGTTTTGGCACTGCGATGGCACCTAATATGCCCACAATGGAAACTACAACCACCAATTCAACTAACGTAAAACCACGAACGTTGTGCGGCCCATTAAGCTTGCTTAATACGTTTTTCATACTAACTCCAAATAAAGCGCTGTTTTTAGAATGGACAAGCTAACAATCGTCTCTGATGACGTGGGCCCATAACCTAAAAAATCTATAATGAGTAGACCAAATTATCTACCCATATTTTTCTGATTGATTTGAAAAAACCAGACGAGTTCATCCCACTTGCAAGATTCATAATTTTGTATGAACTCGTGAACTTAATACGAAACCGAACTCATATAGTTCCATAGGCAGAAAAAGTGCTGCTAATGGCAGGCTGTTTAACAGTCGTTATTGTGCATTCCCCACTTACAGCGTTTGCAATGGATCCACCAGCTATTGTGTAACTTGCAGTATCTACGTCAATGTCAAGTAGGGTCGCAGTGGCTGCACAATTTGCTACTGCCTGGGTATCTGCGGCGTCATTACCCTGAGCCTGGCGCTTAGAGTAATTTCCCGCAGCTGCAGCGGACAAAGCCCCTGCGATAGAATCGAGCTGAGCTTTCCGAGCGCTTTCGCCTACACCCAAAAGCTTAGGCGCCGCGACGGCAGCCAAGACGCCCACGACCGCAACTACCACTACCAACTCAACCAAAGTGAAACCGTTAAAACGGCGCTTGCCTTTACTCATACGTAATAAATTTTTCATTGTTCATCCACATAATAATTAGTTTTAGAAAACGCCATATCAAAAGCCCCTCTCTTGGCGTGAGTGAAACATAAATAAAATTCCACAAATGAATAAGTTGCTAGAATTAACGCATAGTTTTGATACGTTTGACCTAACTTAGAATTCGTGGAAAAAATTTGATCAAAAATCTATTTAGTCTTCTATATAAGCGTAATTGCAAATATAATATTAATAATTATTTTTTCGATTCAATGATATTGATTTTTATTAATTATTTTTTATTCATAATTAGTAAAAATATTACTATTTTAGTGAACTATTATTCAACCCGCAAAATAATCTATATCAATTTTAAGTGATCTGTCTTTTTGGGCGCGATTAAGATCGGCCCTGTTATTAGAGGTCGCTTTTATCGCGCCGGACATCTTATAGTGGCGCAACGTACCTATTTATGCATGGTCTGCAATCCCTACAGAGCATATCAACCCTTTGGTCGCTTCTAGCCACCATTGACGGCACCGCCGAGATCCCACATCGGCAGATATACACCCAGTGCCAGAAGTAAAACCATTGCACCGATGAATACCACCATAATAGGTTCGATGGCTGCCGCCATGCCCTTGATGCTGTAGTCGGTTTCGCGCTCATACATGTCAGCGAGTTCAATCAGCATCTCATCAAGCTGGCCAGATTCTTCACCCACGGCAATCATCTGTAACGCCACTGGCTCGAAGATGCCGGTGGCAGCGGTACAGAAAGCGATACTCTTACCGCGCTCAATGCCGCGGCGCATTTGCCGGATGCGACCCCCGACATAGGTATTATTTACCGTTTCCGCCACCACCGTTAAAGACTGTACCAGCGGCACACCGCTTTGATTGGACAGGGCTAAGCCATGGGCAAAGCGGGCCAGCGTAGACTTCAGAATAATCTCGCCGACGATGGGCAACCTGATTTTAAGGCGATCCCAGTAGTAACAACCCACAGGCGTACGCAAAACGCCCTTGACTGACAGGGCCACCGCAATACAGAGGCCAAGCAAAACCGGCCACCAGCTCATCATCAGTGATGAGAACGCGAGCAACCCACGAGTGATAACGGGCAGGTCGGCTTCAAGTCCGCTGTACACCTCGGCAAATCCTGGCATAACGAATACATTAATAACGATCAGCGCAGTCACCAATGCCATCATTACGTACATGGGGTAGCGTATTGCCTGCTTAATGCGGCCCCGCACATCATGCTCGAAGGTAATGTGGGCATGCATGCGTAAAAATACCTCGGTGAGTTTTCCTGTCACTTCACCACTCTTGATCATGGAGACGTAGAAGTCGCCGAACACATTGGGGTGTGCGTCTATCGCCGTCGATAACCTTCGCCCCTGTTGCAGGCTGGAATAAAGCTCATTGAGTACTTCCAACATAGCCGGCTTAACGGCAGAGGATTTTAGAGATTCAAGCCCGCGCATGATCGGCACACCGGCTTTGTTGAGCGTATACATCTGGCGTGAGAACATGAGGATATCTTCGGTCAAAATTGGCTTTCGCGTCACTCGCTGCACCCAAGTATCAGCACGCGACAGCCAGCTAACTGAATCGCTGGGAGCTTCGGCGGCTGAGAGTGCAATGTGAATAGGCACCACATTTATAGCCATTAGCTGGTCAACCACCCCGCCTTCACTATGGGCATCAAGTTGCCCGTTAACCTCGTCGCCAACGGCGTCGCGGCCACGCCAACTATAGTTGCTAAGGGCACTCAAGACTCGTGCCCCGCGCCGACGCCAATACGCAGCGCCTCAGCCAAAGAGGTGCGCCCCTGACGGACCAGCTCTAGGGCATGGTGGGCCATTGTTTGTCCTTTCATGCGCTCGCGGGCAGTCTCCATAAAAGCGACTGGGTCTGAATCTGTGGCGCTCTGAATGAGGGCAGCATCCATTTCTAGCATTTCGTAAACCCCTTTGCGGCCGGCATAACCACTGCCATTACAGGACAGGCAACCACGCCCACACTGGGGCGACAGGGAATAGCCGGGTTCAAGCATAGCGTCTAACCAAGCTTGCTCCCGCAGGCTAGCCACATGAGGCTCGGCACACTCAAGGCAATTGAGGCGCACCAAACGCTGGGCAATGACGGCCTGCAATGATGTGGCCACCATAAAGGGTTGCGACGCCATATCGAGTAGGCGGAATGGTGTACTCATTGCATCCCGCGTGTGCAACGTGGATAGCACTAAGTGGCCTGTCATAGCAGATCGCAGGCAGATGTCAGCGGTTTCGTCGTCGCGAATTTCACCTACTAGAAGAACGTCTGGATCCTGCCGTAAAATAGACCGCAGGGCACGCCCAAACGTCAGGTCAATCTTGTCATTGACCTCAACCTGAGTGATTCCGGGCACTCGGTATTCCACTGGATCTTCGACGCTGATGACTTTTAAGCCTACGTTATTGATTTCAAGCAATGCAGCGTGGAGGGTGGTGGTTTTTCCTGAACCCGTAGGCCCAGTAACCAACACTAGCCCCTCATTCCGCGACAATATATCTCGGAAGCGTATAAGCATGGCATCAGGCATACCAATATCATCAAGGCCACGGATACCGGATGCCTGATCAAGTAGACGCATAACGACCGACTGACCATAGATGGTGGGTAGTGTGGACAGCCGCACATCGATGGTATGTTCGTTTAGACGGACTCTGAAACCCCCATCTTGGGGAAGGCGTTTTTCAGCAATATCCAACCCGGCCATCAGTTTCAGACGCTGAGTCAGCGCCCCGCCACTGCGGCTGTCAGCTAGCATCTGGATTTGCAGTACCCCGTCCATCCGCACGCGAATCCGCACACCGGAGTCCTCGGGTTCAATATGTACATCTGAGGCGCCCATGCGCACAGCGGATTCAAACAGCGACAGCAGTAAGCGAGCCACAGCTGTACCTTCCAGCCCGAGGGTCGCTGTAATCTCATCAAAATCAACCTCACCACTGAGGTCGTCGGCAAGAGCCTCGGCGTGCTCTGCATGCTCGCAGGTCTCATCTGCCTCAGGAAAAAGCCGGTCAAACGCCAGACTCAGTTCACGCTCGGGGACTTCGGCAATGGTGACGCTGCGGTCGAGCAAAAGGGTTAACTCATCAACCGCAACCAAATCTATAGGTTCGGCGACAGCGACCAGCAATATATCGTCTTTGTCATCTAACACTAGAGCACGCAAGCGTCGCGCTGCGGCCTCGGGTAAAAGCTCTACTAGGTCAGCACGAAAGGAAGAATTTTCGAGGGTCATAAACGGAATATGTAACTTGCGCGCGACGATGGGCGCCAGCATCGCATCGGTGATCAAGCCGTCTTTAACCAGCAGACGTCCTAGTTGCTGGCCGATTTGCCCCTGTAGTTCTTGGCTTCGCTGGAGCTGATCTTTTGTAATAAGACGCTGCTCTACTAGCACTTCTCCGAGCTTAAGCTCGTTGACTTGGCCAAGTGTTAAGGGTTGCGGCTGCATGTTTGCGTTAGAGATTGCTGCGGTCATATCTGTGTGCCCTTTCGTACATTAAAAAACGACTGGCTAATGACTTGAATTGCGAGGCGCGCTGCAAACAGCATTACTGTCTTTTGGTGTTTCAATTAGTCCTTTAGCGGTTCCTTCGACAAAGAGGTGTATAAAGAGAGGCGCATAATAAAAAGAGGCGCGTTAAATTACTCAGCTGGCGTGCCAGCTAATCCATCGCATCCTGCAAGGGTTTGTAGTACCGGAATCAGTAGCGCCCGATTATTAGTAATAAGGAGTGGCTTTTATTTTTATTATTAATCTACAGCTAATTTATTACCTACAGTAGGACACGCCAGAGGAAGCCAAACAACCCTCTATGCGCAGTCTATGCAGAATCTATGCGGCCTCGCATGTGATGGGCGTTTTAATATTTAGTACTTGGGGGGACCTGAAAAACAGATTTGAAGGGTGCTTCTTTTGTACATTAGCTGCTGATGTGTCTAACTTGTTGGGCACGTATCAGTGAGGCTTGGGAATAGATTGCAGCGCAATTCTCTCTGAAATGTAAGGTAAGTAAGAGCAGGTAATGAGGCTATATAGATGGCCTATATAGATGGCCTAAATAAACAGCCCAGACGAATAGCCTTTAGCATTGATATTACAAAAAACCAAAACGCTGTGTAGGTAACGGGTACCTACTTAGGGGCGGGGCTTGTAACTAGCTTTTTATTAAGCGGAGCTTAGAAGAACTGCCGTCGACGCTCTGGATGATTTCAGCAATAGCGCCTTCGCTATCAACCAAAATGGAGTTGGTATAGCCATTCACACCTTCACAGGACTGTATAAATAGAACGCCATTAATACTATCTTCACGCTGCCAGGGAGCGCAGAGATGAATTCGCGTAACAAGAGTATCCCTTAGGTACTTTCGCTCACCGGAAGCCGCAGTTTCTAACCTCATCTGAAAGCGATTTTGATTCAGGATAGCGACATCGGTAATAGCCCATCCATCAAATACGATATGGTCTCCTATCGTATTCGAGAACATAGTGGCGTCTGATGCATTTACAGCATAGACGGCCGCTTGGTAGTCACCATATTCCAGCGTCCAGATATTGCCTGACATATCCATTGATGGCGCTCTAACAATGCTCATAAGTGTAGATAGTTGACTCGACTGCACGGAGCAGCCGGCTAAGACCAACAACAGAACAGCAGTAACAAAAAGCCTTAGCGTCTTCATCGACCTGACCTCATTGTCTTATCAGTGAAGGCATCGTGCCGTGCCCCGCGAGTATCCCACCAGATACTGCCACTGAAATCCTCTAATCGCTGACCACCGTCGCGCTGAATCGGGCGCATGCGCATGCTGTAATTACTGCGAGTGCCGATGCCAAATAACCCATTGAGAGGGATTTTAAAGAACATCCCTTTATCAAAGCTGCCTTCACCAAAGTCTACATCAGACACGTCAGTGACTGTGGCCCAGAGACCGACCATCCAGCCATTCCGGAAGGTACGCCTAACTTCTAGCGTGCCGCCAACATCTTTGGCTAAATACTTGCCAGCATGAAAAGCGGCATCAAAATTGTAAAAAGGCGATGCCCAATAAACACTCGCAAAACCGGTCGTGGTTTTATAATCCAGATGCTTAAAGCTTTTGTCGTAGTCTCGCTGGCGCACCGAATTAGCACTTAGCCCAAAAGCGAATCTTGACTTAAACGGTTGATATAACACTTCGCCACCAATACCGCTGAACATTGACTCTAAAACGTCACCATAGGCACGGTAGTAAATATCGCTACGAAGGTTGCCGCGCTTTTGCAGATACAAGGAATCTAACCCGGTCTCACCCTCGGTCAAATAACGCACCACATTAGATCGCACTCGAGGCAATGTGGAGTCAGATTTACGCGTGCTCTCTCCAAAGTTATTAGCAATATCAAATCCATAAGCACCGCTAAGTACCCATGATTTCGGCAGAGCTAAGCTTATGCCTACATCGCCATAAATCTGGTATCGAGCAGGATCATCCGGATCGAATAGCTGTAACCGGTTGGCTAAGTTAACATCGAAGAAGATCTTTTTTTGCTGGAAATCGGTTTTGCGTTGAACAAATGACTGAAGCTTTACAGGCTCAATGCGTATGTTCCGATCTAACAGAGGTCGATTTGGTCCGACACTCAATGACGGACGGGGCACCCTTAACGACTGCAGTCGATGACCCTCTTCTTCAATCACAATGTTAAAGCTATTAACGGTAGAAGGAAGGTGTAAATCAGCGAGAGTCGTCATGGTGCCGACAGCATCCGCCCAGACAGCATAGCCAGTATTGCCCATTACCAACGTCGCCTCCTGAGATTGCCTATCTATAGTAGCCTCTACCAATAGAAGCCCTGAGCGTTCAGCATCAAATAATAAGGTGTCATACCAGCTGTCGCCGTTAATACCCTCAGGTAACTCATCCGCACTGTAATCTCGGCTTGAGCGGAACTGGCGATTCGCGGGTTTTGGTAACCGCGACAACGTATCTAAGGCTACAGAGAATTCAGCGCCCCATTCCTGGCCATGCTGTCGAGATAAGGTTAGTGAAACCCCGGGAGCAGCATCCCATTTGACTGCCGCACTGACAGGAGATTTTGGCGCTGCACCACCTAGGCTTTGCTCCCAGTCATACTGATCTGGGTTATATTCAAGAATTGCGGTTAAAGGGAGAGTTTCGAAGTTATAGGTGGCGCCGCCGAAAAAACCCACTTGCTCGCCACTGAAGAATGAATCTTTAGCGACTTTGCCCCCCATGCCAAAACTTTGATCTCTAACCTCAAAGGAATCAGAAAGCTGAGTCATAGGGTTGCTCGCATGCCCCTCGCCGGCCAAACGCCCCCAGCCCATGCCAATAGTGAAATCGAAATTATTGATTGCCTTGGATGCCACAAGGTACTCTGAACCAAAAACTCCAGTTCCTACCAAGTCGCGTATGCCAACAGCAACCTGCGGCCTATACTTCTTTTCGGACCAGAGCTTGAATTTGACCTCGTAATTACGATCATAGTTAAAAAAGTCATTAAACCCGGTATAGCGAAAAGTGCCCTCCAGCCAAGGTGTCGCCTGATAGGTCAAGGAATAAGCACTAGTGCTGGACTGTATTGCTGCAGTGGTAGTCAAGGTGCCGTCCGCAGACATGCGAGCGGTAGGTATGTCTATCAATCCTTTAGAACCATAATCTGAGGCGGCTAACGGCATTACAGGAACACAGAGGACAAATACTAAGGAAAGGCGAGAAACCCAAAACATTTCAATAAAATCCAGGAACGAAAAAAGGGCACCAGTGATGCCCTTTTTCTTACAACCATCATCACGCATTAGGTGCCAGAGGTAGCAGTTGTGCTCGTAGTGCCTGTAGTACCGGTTGTGCCTGTAGTACCAGTTGTGCCTGTAGTACCAGTTGTGCCTGTAGTACCTGTAGTGCCATCACCATCACCATCAGAATCAGAATCATCAGCAACAACAGCGTCATCATCATCTTTGGCAGCATCGACAGCTGCAGCTACAACCACAGCACCCACAACACCAATTGCAACGGCAGTTGCGATACCTAATCCAGCAATCGTTCCGGCTGCTGCTGCACCTGCAGCTGCTCCAGCACCTGCTGCGCCTGTAGCTGTTCCTGTAGCTGTGCCTGCAGCTGTGCCTGTAGCAGAGCCCGTACCTGAAGCAGAGCCCGTAGATTCAGACTGGGCAAATCCCAAAGGCGCAGCCATGATAGTTGTTAGCGCAATCGCCAAGCAGTTTTTTCTTAACATTTCCAAGACACCACATTTTAATTTATAATTGGATTGCGGTTGTACCGGAATTTTTAGAAAAACCAACAGTTAAATTATACTATTACGCATATTCTGAAATTAAGCTCCGAATGCTAGTAGAATTGATGCCTCTATTCTCCAAAAGATTTTACACTTCCTTAATCAGGCTTTATCCTAGCAATCAACTCGGTGACACTATGCCCACTACTTGGCATAAGGCATGGATCACCTATCAATCTGCCGGTAGAACCCAGAATAGCGTTCCTGCTGCGTAAGATTCAAAACAACCCAAGATAGAAAATCTTATTAGCTTACAATATAAGCTTTTTATATTATTTTTAAAATTCTACAGTTATTCATCTAATCAGCAAGCATAAACGCCAATGTAATGAGACCTAGGCGAATATCGATCATTAAACAGCGCATTGATTATTTATTCACACTGCGGATAACATGCATTGACCTAGCCTTAAAGAGGCAGGCTCTAGATCCTAGCATCATGAAATCATCACAACACCAACCCTTTAACAGCCACTTACATTCCTCACAAGCTATTCAATCATGAATTAATATATCTACATATTAATGCATAAATAGTAATCATAGAAATTCAAAACTGCATTAACAACAATGACTTATAGGCAGGGCTGGAACGAAACACTTTCTGTGACTAATGGATAGCTTCAATCGGAACCACTCAAACTGTAAGCTGTGCAGGCGTAAAACGTCGAAAGCGAGCACCATATGGTTCCCGACCAAGTACCCTGCAATTGATTTTCACTATTCGCGCTTTGTCCTCTGTTACTGTTGAAATACTGATGCATTTCTGTCGATAATGACGCTTTAAAAGAATCATTGAGTTTTTAGTAGAAAACGCTCGTTTAAAGAGCCCTAGCCCATTAATTAAGAGGAATCGAAAATGCCACAAGAAGCATTTATTGTCGCCGCTACCCGCACTGCTGGAGGCCGTCGCGGTGGTCGCCTATCTGGATGGCATCCCGTTGATCTCGCTGCCGAAATTATCAATGAACTCGTAGAGCGTACCAATGCTGACCCAAGCCTAATCGACGACGTCATTATGGGTTGCGTACAGCAGATCGGTGAGCAGTCTGTCAATATCGGCCGCAATGCAGTTCTGGCCTCTAAATTACCCAACTCCGTTCCCGGTACCAGTGTTGATCGCCAATGCGGCTCTTCACAGCAGGCTCTTCACTTTGCTGCACAGGCAGTGATGTCTGGCACTATGGACTGTGTTATTGCTGCCGGTGTGGAGTCTATGTCGCGCATACCCATGACTGCTCCAGGTCCGGTCGCTTTAAAAGCGGGGCTCGGCCAATATATGAGCCTTCAGATCCAGGAGAATTTTGGCGTCACTGAGTTCACCCAGTTCTTGGGTGCCGAGATGATGGCCAAAAAGTATGATATCTCTAGAGATGCTATGGACAAATATGCTTACCAGACAACGTTAAAATCCATCGCAGCGATTAACGGCGGCCACTTTGACAATGAAATACTCTCATTGCAAGCACGGATTAAAGATATGCCTGCTGGAGACGAAATACATAGCATTGATGAAGGCGTGCGCTTTAATGCGTCGCTTGAAGCGATTAGTGGACTTAACGTTTTACAGGAAGGCGGACGTATCACCGCAGGTACTGCCAGCCAAATTTGTGATGGTGCCAGTGGTGTCATGGTCGTCAATGCAGCGGGACTTAAAGCACTGGGTGTTGAGCCCCTGGCTCGTATTCATCATATGTCGGTGCTGGGTCATGATCCGGTGATTATGTTGGAAGCCCCTATTCCTGCAACTGAACGGGCACTTAAGAAAGCTGGCATGGGTATTGATGATATCGACCTTTTTGAAGTCAATGAAGCCTTTGCCTCAGTACCCATGGCTTGGTTACAGGCTTCTGGTGCAGACCCTGAGCGTTTAAACATTAATGGTGGTGCCATTGCACTGGGTCATCCACTGGGTGGTTCTGGCACTAAACTGATGACGACTCTGGTGCATTCATTGCAGCGCACTGGCAAACGCTACGGCCTGCAAACCATGTGTGAAGGTGGTGGTATGGCTAACGTGACTATTATCGAAAGACTCTAGTCAGCATACTTTAGTAACAGACACTTAAATAATAAGAACAAAAGAGCACATTATGTCCATCACTAAAAAACCCTATGACGCAGTTATTATTGGTGGCGGACACAATGGTCTTGTCTGTGCCTACTATTTAGCCAAATCGGGAATGCGTATTAAGATCTGCGAGCGCAGATCGGTTGTTGGCGGCGCCGCTGTCACTGAAGAATTCCACCCTGGATTTAAAAACTCGGTGGCCAGTTACACGGTTAGCCTGCTCAACCCTGAGGTTATTAAGGATATGCGCCTCAAGGAATACGGCCTAAAAATAGTAAAGCGCCCTATTTCCAACTTTTTGCCCATTGATGATAGTACCTACCTCAAACTCGGCGGCGGACTGGAACGGACCCAAGAAGAATTCAGAAAGTTCTCAACCCGTGATGCTGAACGGCTACCAGAATATTATGACCGCATTGAAGCTGTGGCTGACGTATTACGTGACATTTCTACCAAGACACCCCCCAATACTAAAGGTGGCATTCGTGCTGCCCTGCAAGCGGCAATCCAACTATGGCCTGTGGCGCGCGGTTCAAATCAGCTGCATCAAGATCTGTTAGATCTATTTACCAAGAGCGCTCGCTCATTTCTCGATGCCTGGTTTGAAAACGAACATGTTAAAGCGGCCTTTGGTTTCGATGCGATTGTTGGCAACTATGCCAGCCCCGACACCCCCGGCTCTGCCTATGTGCTACTTCACCATGTGTTTGGTGAGGTGGATGGCGAAAAAGGTGCCTGGGGTCACGCTATTGGTGGCATGGGTTCCATTACTCAAGCTATGCGTCAGGCCTGTGAAGATCAGGGCGTCGAGATTGCTACCGATGCTTCCGTGGCAAACGTTATTGTCGAGAAAGGTGCTGCCAAAGGAATTGTTTTGGACAGTGGTGAAACCATTCATGCCAAGCGTGTTATCTCCAATGTTAATCCCGCACTGCTGTACGGCAAGCTGATCGCCGAAACAGAGCTAGAGCCCGAATTTAAACGTCGCATGGATGGCTACAAAAATGGCTCTGGCACTTTCAGAATGAATGTCGCCTTATCTGAGCTGCCAGACTTCACCGCGCTACCCGGCAAAGAACCTGCTGAGCACCATCAGTGCGGTATCGTGATTGCGCCCACTCTTGACTATATGGACCGTGCCTACATAGATGCCAAATTACATGGCTGGTCTAAGGCGCCAATTGTAGAAATGCTAATTCCGTCAACATTAGATGATAGCCTCGCACCCGAGGGTCAACATGTTGCCTCACTATTTTGTCAGCAGTTTGCACCGGTGCTGGCAGATGGGCAGTCATGGCATGATGTTAAAGATGCAGCGGCGCAGACTATTATCGATACAGTGACCGCCCATGCTCCTAATTTCGCCAAGGCGATTGTTGGCACAATGATTTTGTCTCCCCTCGACCTTGAAGAAAAACTCAGTCTAGTGGGTGGCGACATTATGCACGGCGTCATGAGCTTGGATCAGATGTGGGTTGCTCGCCCAGTGATGAACCACGGCGATTACCGCGGTCCTCTTAAGGGTCTGTATATGTGTGGCGCTGGCGCTCATCCAGGTGGTGGCGTAACTGGCCTACCTGGGCGCAATGCTGCGCGTGAGGTCTTGAGGGATAAATAAGCTTTAAAGATGAATAGCCCGAAAGACATCTAGCCCTTAGAGACAAGTAGCCCTTAAAAACAAATAGCCCGGACCTGTTTAGTCGAAAGTTCGCAAGAGCTTTCGACCTGGGTACATCCCCTCGATACGCATTGAGTTCTGCACCACATGTCGCCCCCCTACCAACACATGAATAATACCAGTAGGTTTCTGATAGGGGTCACCATAGACGGCATTCGCGGTGACAGTCTCAGGATTAAAGATAACAATATCTGCATCAGCCCCTTCCTGAAGTCGTCCTTTCTTTTTAAACAAAGGTGAAGCCTGCTCCATCCACTGCGCCTGAAACAGACTCACTCTAGCCAGCCCCTCAGTAAGGGTCATTATTTTTCTGTCCCGCACATAATGTCCCAGCATTCTTGAGAAGGTGCCAGCTACATTAGGATTCGTGGCCACAGAAATATCTAAGGCCGGTAGCGCATCAGTCGAGACCATCATACGCGGCCATTGCAGTGCAGTTTCGATCCACTCTTCTTTTACATAATGATGATTCACTGCACCGCTAGGCTGTTCTTTAGCGTACTTTTCCCAAGTTTCTTTGGTCAACCATTCGCCGGTTGCTACCCACTGTACATCTTCATAGCTGATATCAAAGATGGCCTTCCAGTCTCGACGTCTAAACACGTCCGCAGAAATACTGGTACCGCCAGCCGCATAAGATAATGTTTCAGTGGTGATATTGGCCCCCGCTCTATTAGCCTCATCAATCATACCCAGCCAGTCGCCAATGCGGCCCATGGCGTTATGGGTGATATGGCAGATAAACAGGGGGGCTTTGGTTTTCTTGGCCAGTTCGATCACCTCCATTAACCCTGCAGGATCACCGGTGTAACCTCGGCGCACATGCACAGTTAGCGGCACCTGCCGTGCTGCGGCAATATCGAAAAGCATACGCAGTTCGTCACCCGAGACTGCTGTGGTCATATAATCCAGCAATACGCCTATACCCAAACCGCCTTCATCTAGCCCCTGATTAAGCAGTACGCGCATCTCTTCAATCTGCGTCTTGGTAGCAACCTGCATCCACGTGGGGCCACCCATGGTGACAGCTTTTTGGCCGGAGAAAATATAAGGCATATCAATGCCTTCAATCACTTTCATGCGCACTGCAAAATGGCCCACTGAGGAACCATAATTAATTTGTGCCCCGCCCTGAAAGTGCTCTCCATATAGGCTCACAGGAAATGAACCCGCCTCCAAATCCAACTGGGTAGTAATACCATCGAGAAGATTGACGTGCTGACCTAATAAGGTAGGTGTATGGCTGTGAACATCAATAAAGCCAGGGGCCACGACGAGCCCTTTTGCATCAATGGTCTTAGTGCCCACAAGGGGTTGCTCTGAAATAGTACTGATAGCACCGCGACGAATACCCACATGCCTGATGGCATCCAGATTGGTCTCCGGATCTATCACACGACCATTGGCAATTACCACATCGTAGTCTGCAGCAAATAGCTGCGTAGATATCAGCAGTAATAAAGTACGTAATACTGTTGGCAACATAACTCCCACCTCATTATTTTTTCTCAAATATACAGCAATCAGATAGCTCACGCCCGACATCGATTAATTAGGAGATTGGACAGGCGGATTAGGTCCTCTGTGCTCGGCTGAGCTTTTATCTCTGCCTCCGGAGCAAAACAGCAGGGGCAGTTGATATGAGTCAACGCGACAGGATTCTATATTCGTTATCTTGAGCGGGTTATCTGGTTTGGGAGCCAACCATGTTTTCTACTCGCCTTTTCACCACGCACAGCCAAAAGCAATGGTCAGTACTTTCCGCAAACACTGTTGCATTCGCTGGTAACTTTGCAGTGTGGACATTGTTTTCAATTTTGGGTATCCAAATAAAACAGGATCTCGGATTAACCGACACCCAATTTGGTGTGCTGATCGCAACGCCAATTCTAACCGGCTCATTATCAAGACTACCTCTAGGAATACTCACCGATATATTCGGTGGACGTAGAGTATTTACTATTTTAATGCTCTGTATAGTGCCTGCCATTTACAGCATTAATCTCGCCACAGCCTACTGGCACTATCTGGTTATTGGCCTTTTTGTCGGTCTTGCCGGTGGTTCATTTGCTGTGGGTATCGCCTATACCAGTGCCTGGTTTGATAAAGATCGTCAGGGCACTGCTATGGGTATATTTGGTGCTGGCAATGCAGGTGCTGCTATCACTAACCTTGCCGCCCCATTATTAATTGTTGCCTATGGCTGGGAATCAGTACCCACAATCTACGCCATCTCTATGCTGGTCATTATTGTCCTTTTTTGGATTTTTACCTTTGAAGATCCTGCCCATAGCGATAAGTCTGTGGCGCGTAAAAGACTCTGCTTGAAGACGCAATTAGCACCTCTTAAAGAAATCCGTGTGTGGCGATTTGGTCTCTACTATTACTTTGTCTTTGGTGGCTTTGTCGCCTTGGCCCTATGGCTGCCAAAATATTATATCGGTCAGTTCGACGTGGATTTAAAAACCGCTTCATTCTTAACGCTGCTGTTCACCTTACCTTCCGGATTAATTCGTGCGCTGGGTGGCTGGTTCTCCGACAAATACGGCGCTCGCACCATTAACTGGTGGGTGTTTTGGATCTGTCTGGTCTGTCTATTCTTTCTCTCTTACCCACCCACCACCATGATTATTCATGGTATCGAAGAAGATATCGCCGTGGGTATTGAACTGGGAATGTGGCCCTTCACCACACTGGTATTTATTGTCGGTATGGCCATGGGCTTCGGCAAAGCCAGTGTCTACAAAATAATCAATGACTACTACCCCACTCAGATGGGTTCAGTGGGTGGCATGGTCGGTGTGCTCGGCGGCTTGGGCGGATTCACTCTGCCCATTATGTTTGGCGTTGTCTCTGACTTCACCGGCGTGCGCAGTTCCTGTTTTATGTTGCTCTATGCGGTGCTGGCCGCCTGCATGATTCTGATGTACTACGCCATCAAACATGAGGAGCAAAAACAACCTACGAAAAATATTTCTAACGAACAGGCCGCAATCACTAATTGAGTAACGGGAAATCCTCTATGTCAGACCTAAAAGAATGGAATGTTGAAAATGAAGAATTTTGGGAGAAATCTGGAAAGCAGATAGCCTCCCGTAATCTGTGGATTTCTATCCCCAGCTTACTGGTTGGATTTGCCGTCTGGTTGTACTGGGGTGTTATTACCGTACAGATGCTCAACCTGGGTTTTCCCTTTGCTAAGTCAGAGTTATTTACCCTAATGGCGATTGCCGGTTTAACCGGTGCCACATTGCGCATCCCCAGCAGCTTTTTTATTCGTCTGTGCGGTGGTCGCAATACGGTGGTGTTTACGACGGCTCTATTGATGATCCCGGCACTGGGTGCTGGTATTGCACTGCAAGATCAACAGACCCCGCTGTGGGTATTTCAATTACTCGCATTACTCTCTGGTTTAGGCGGCGGTAATTTTGCATCTTCCATGTCTAATATCAGTTTCTTCTATCCAAAAAAGGTACAGGGTTTAGCCTTGGGCTTAAATGCTGGCTTAGGTAACTTTGGCGTTACCACCATGCAAATTCTGGTACCTCTGGCCATGACCTTTGGTCTGTTTGGCGCCATGGGTGGAGACTCTATGATATTGCAGAGTACCTCTGGGACCTTGATTGGAAAAATCCCTGCAGGTTCAGAAACCTACATTCAAAACGCTGGTTTTATATGGCTGGTGTTTTTAGTGCCACTGCTAATTTTAGGCTGGTGGGGCATGAACAATATTCGCACCGAAGAGGTGTCTCCCAACATTGGTAGCCCAGCGGGGTCCTTCTCGATTATCACCGGTATGCTGCTAGTAGGTTTTGCAACAGCCATTTTTGGTCTCTGGTTACTCTTGCCAGCTAGTGCCAATGGCTCTGGCTTCGGTATCCCCAAAGAAATTGTGCTGGTCATTGTTATTGCTCTCACTGTTTTTCTAATGCGCTTTGTTCTGCCCAGCGCAGCCAAGGCTAACCTCAGCCATCAGTATCAAATCTTCGGCAACAAACACACCTGGGCTATGAGTGTTATCTACACCATGACCTTTGGTTCTTTTATAGGTTATGCCGCGGCCTTCCCTCTGGCGATAAAAGTTATCTTTGGCTACCAGCATTTAGACGTCGCCGGTGTAGTCACTCACGACACAGTCAATGCCAATGGCCCCAGCGCGCTAATGTATGCCTGGATGGGCCCCTTTATTGGCGCATTGATTCGACCCGTCGGTGGTTGGATTGCAGACAAGATCGGTGGCGCTCTAGTCACACAGATCTGTTCAGTAGTGATGGTGTTGAGCGCACTGGGTGTAGCCCATTATATGAAAGCCGCTTATGCATCAGCCACACCTGAAGAATTCTTCCTGCCGTTCTTCCTACTCTTTTTAGTGCTGTTTGGCGCTACAGGCATTGGTAATGGATCTACCTTCCGCACCATCCCCAATGTGTTTAGCAAAGAACAGTCGGGCCCAGTATTGGGTTGGACTTCGGCGATCGCTGCCTATGGGGCATTTTATATTCCCAAGGTATTTGGTGAGCAGATTAAGGCGACTACGCCAGAAGTAGCACTCTACGGATTCGCTGCATTTTATGGGCTGTGCATTGTTATTAACTGGTGGTTTTACCTGCGGCCCAAAGCAGAATTCCACAACCCATAATTCAAAAATTTGGCACAGGCTAGTCTCTGATTGTCGAGGGGGTTTGCAAGACTCTCGACAGCATGGATGCTGGCGTGAAGCCCCCAGGGATGGGTTTACGGCGTGTCTTGTAAACCCCCTCGACAATTAGAGACGGATTACCACATCGAAGGCAACAACAAGGGATTGACAGTATGAGCCACTTTTTAGACCGGCTACAATTTTTCAAAAAGAAACAAAGTGAATTCGCCAATGGCCATGGCCAAGTTAATAATGAGTCACGCAGCTGGGAAGACGGTTACCGTCAGCGCTGGCAGCATGACAAGATCGTGCGCTCAACTCATGGGGTTAACTGTACCGGCTCTTGCAGTTGGAAAATCTATGTTAAGAATGGGTTAGTGACTTGGGAAACACAGCAAACCGACTACCCACGCACTAGACCAGATTTACCTAATCATGAACCGCGAGGTTGCCCTAGGGGCGCCAGCTACTCATGGTACCTATATAGCGCCAACCGACTTAAGTATCCCAAGGTCCGTAAGCCACTGTTAAAACTATGGCGCGACATGCGCAAGGAATATGACAACCCAGTAGAAGCCTGGGGCGCTATTGTCGAAGATCCAAAACATACGGCCAGCTATAAGTCTCAGCGAGGCATGGGCGGTTTCGTACGTTCCTCATGGGACGAAGTTAATGAAATTATTGCCTCGGCCAATGTGTATACCGCAAAGACCCATGGCCCGGATCGGGTTATTGGCTTCTCACCTATTCCCGCTATGTCCATGGCTTCCTACGCGGCTGGTTCACGCTACCTTTCGTTAATCGGTGGCGTCTGTATGAGTTTTTATGACTGGTACTGTGACTTACCGCCGGCCTCACCAATGACCTGGGGTGAGCAGACCGATGTGCCCGAGTCTGCCGACTGGTATAACTCCAGCTATCTTATTCTCTGGGGCTCTAATGTCCCCCAGACTAGAACACCTGACGCGCACTTCTTCACTGAGGTTCGCTACAAAGGTGCCAAAGGCGTGGTGATAACCCCCGACTATAGCGAAGCCGCAAAACTGGCTGACCTCTGGCTAAACCCCAAACAGGGAACAGATGCAGCACTGGGCATGGCCTTTGGTCATGTGATTCTAAAAGAATTCCACCTAGATAATCCCAGCGAATATTTCACCGACTATGTGCGCCGCTACTCCGATATGCCGATGCTGGTGATGCTCGAACCCCATGAGGCTGGCAGCTTTAAACCCACAAGATTTTTGCGTGCCTCAGACCTGGTGGATAATTTAGGTCAGGACAATAACCCCGACTGGAAGACCATTTCCTACGATGAAAATACCGGTGAGCTAGTTTCACCTCAGGGCTCTATCGGCTATCGCTGGGGGGAGCTGGGTAAATGGAATATCGAAGCTAAGGAAGGGGGTAGCAGCGAAGACGTAAAACTGCAGCTGTCGTTAATTGGTGGCGATGCTCAGGCTGTGGCTTTCCCCTACTTTGCCGCAGAGCAGCATGATCATTGGGAACATCAGGAGGGTGAAGCCACACAGCTGAGGCAGGTACCCTACCGCCGAGTGAAACTAGCCGATGGCACCGAGGCTCAGGTAGCCACGGTATTTGATCTTATGATGGCCAACTACAGTATTGATCGTGGTTTGGGTGGCGACAATGTGGCCTCTAGTTACGATGACGAAACTGCGGCCTATACGCCCGCCTGGCAAGAAAAGATTACCGGTGTGTCACGTGAAAAAGTTATTCAGGTAGCACGCGAATTTGCGGATAACGCAAACAAAACCAAAGGCAAGTCTATGATCATTGTCGGTGCGGCAATGAACCATTGGTACCATATGGATATGAACTATCGCGGCCTAATTAACATGTTGGTTATGTGCGGTTGCGTGGGTCAGAGTGGTGGTGGCTGGGCCCATTATGTGGGTCAGGAAAAGCTGCGCCCACAGACTGGCTGGTTGCCTCTAGCCTTTGGTTTGGATTGGAGTCGCCCACCGCGACAAATGAATTCCACCTCATTCTTTTACAGCCACAGCTCGCAGTGGCGTCATGAAAAGGTCAATATCCATGAGGTGCTCTCCCCGCTGGCCAACAAAGACGAACTGCCAGAGGCTATGCTTGATTACAACATTCGTGCCGAGCGTATGGGATGGTTGCCCAGTGCTCCGCAGCTGAATCAAAATCCACTACAAATTTGTCGCGATGCCGAAGCCGCTGGGATGGATCCAAAAGATTATTTGGTACAGCAGCTAAAAAGTGGTGCGATTCAGTTTGCCTGTGAACAGCCTGACAACCCGGCTAACTTCCCGCGCAATATGTTTATCTGGCGCTCGAATCTTTTAGGTTCGTCCGGCAAGGGCCATGAATATATGCTCAAGTATTTATTGGGCACCAAAAATGGCGTGATGAACGAAGACAACGGCCATAACGGCGGTATTATTCCTAAAGAAGCTGAATGGGTCGAAGACGCGCCTCAGGGCAAACTTGATCTGGTTACCACCCTCGATTTTAGAATGTCATCCACCGCGCTGTATTCGGATATTGTTTTACCCACTGCCTGCTGGTATGAAAAAGATGATCTCAATACCTCTGACATGCATCCCTTTATTCACCCTCTTTCGGCGGCCACAGATCCAGCTTGGGAAGCACGAAGTGACTGGGATATTTACAAAGGCATCGCCAAAGAAT
>Ga0075443_10000310_pt1 | contig 20715 bp, 30 predicted proteins | sample CoawatmetaG00DNA_3_FD_71583 | JGI IMG/M metagenome (GOLD analysis project Ga0075443, IMG submission 71583) | Marine microbial communities from the West Antarctic Peninsula - Coastal water metaG006-DNA | ecosystem: Environmental > Aquatic > Marine > Coastal | place: Atlantic Ocean: West... | reverse complement strand
CTGTCATTTCCAGCAGGACCGGCAGGACCGGCAGGACCAGCGACCGTACTGTCATTTCCAGCAGGACCGGCAGGACCCTCTGGACCGACAGGACCCTCAGGACCCGAAGGACCTGCCGGTCCACCCGCAGGGCCTGCAGGACCATCATCTCCTTTAGGTCCTTGTTGCCCTGTTCCTATAGATACACCATTTTTAGTTATTTCACCCGTTACATCTAAGTTGTTTAACCCTGTAATATTTTTATTATTATCGACAACTACTATTTTAGAACTAGATATCTCGCCGGGTATAACACCGTTTATCAATTTTCCAAAATTTGTCCTAAATGTTTTAAGATCTCCTATATTAGAAGTTGCATGATTAAGATTTGACCCAATATAATTTATTTTTTCTCGTTCTATACCTATAGTCTGTTGCATAGATAAAACTTTATCTTTTACAATATTGTTATCCATCTTGTTATATATTACATTTATTAATTTTATATATTTACCCCAAATCTAATTCGTCTAATATTATCCTAAGTTCTATCATTTTAATATTAGTCAAATTTGATAAAATTTCATCTATAGATGGTCTCCTGGAATACTTTTGTTTAAATGACGATATAAAATTACTGACAACTGTTATTTGTGCATTGTGCCTTTTATTATCTAATTCTTCAGAATTTAATCTTTCTTTTTCTGATATATCTATTTTAATTTGACTTGACTGGTAAACTACATCCTTGAGAGTGATGAGTTCATTAAATATATCAGGTTTTATAAGTTTGTTGAAATTTTTAAGCTTCCGTGTTATCTCATGTTTATCTCCCCCTGCTGTAAGTTGAATTTTGAATTGATTTATTATGTCTTTATCTATTGGAGGACATGTTTCCATCAGGCGATCAAATTCGTCTCTACATGTTTTCATGAAATATGTAACATCTATTCTTTCTTCAGGAGCTTTTATTAATTCTATTCTAATACTTCTATGAAATTTATCCCATGAAACAGAACTCATTGTGTGAGCTTCCGACAATTCGTTTATTTTAAAAAATTGAGACACGGTTGTTATTATACCGGCTAGTATATTAACACTTCCTATTATTATAGAACATTCTGACCTATACGCCAATGGGACTCTTTCTAATGCAAAATTTGCTGTACCAGTTAATGTAGATAAAACTATTACCGGGATTGTATACATGTTGCGTTTTTTAGAGTATTTTATATTAGACTTGGTATGTAACCATTTATAACATGAAGCTTTATCAGCCCAATCTATGAATATATTTTCATGGTGAATTTCCCACGGTGTGTATTCTCTAACAGTTGCCTCGGATTTATCGTCATTCATATAATTTATTAAAATAGATGTATAAATTATATGAATGAATAATAACGAAGATTTTCTATACATAGAAGACTGTAAGAATGATATTTATCGTTTAATAAGAGAACTTAATGTTAAGTGTGTAAATCTAGAAGAGTTGTACAAAGAGTATCTTCAGGAAGTATTAAAACATGATGGTCATTTAATGTCCCTAGATGTATTATTCTTCCAAATAGAATTGACATACGAAGATATAGAAAATTATACTAATTTATTTACAAATTTTCTAGCTAAAATGTATGGAATGTATTATAAATTATACATTAAAATAATACATTCGCTCAAAGATATAAAACTGGATAACATATTTGAAAAAGATATATTTATTAAATTTACCCCATTTGATGACTTAAACAAAAAGGAATATAAATTTGAGGAAATTCAAAGAGTTCACAATACTATAACAAGTATAATAAATTCTATAACTCAGTATATATCTAGGCAAAAGTATGCGATAGAGGACGATGAAGTCAAAACAAATAAAGGCATTAATATAAATCAATTGGTATTTGAGAAAACACACGACAATGAAATTCTTTTACAGAAAACCAAATTATTTAATAATATTATGATGAATTATTATGATTATCAAAAAAAATTTATGAAAAGAATGACTTTAAAATTAAAAGTCTTGTATTTTCAGCTAGATTCTGATATAGAATTTCAGACAGTGAATAAAAAAGATTCAAAAAAATACATAGATTTACACCCCGAACTAACTAAAAATAAAGACTTCGAGTCTGTTATTTTAAATCAGTTAGATATTACACAGTCGCCTACAAAAAGAAAAGAAACGGAAAAGAAGAATTTATATAATGTTTTTATAGATAGTTTAGCTCGATGTATGTGAATACTTGTCATATGCCTCAATTGTATTAGGACACAGATCTGTAATTAGTTCTTTCATGGCATCTGAATATTCTTTAATTTCAGACTGTGCATTTGGAGCAGACCTAAGTCTGATAAAGTTAAGTAGATTATGCAAATCAGTTGACCAATAAAATTCAGTATACATATTCTGTGGGAGTCCAATTCTGGCGATTTCCCTAGAAACACCGTTCTTAATTAGCTTATTATAAACATTATATTGTTTATACGAATTTGTCATGTATTCTTCGAATAGGTGTTTAGTTTCCTGGTCCGTAATTTCATTTCCGGACATTTGCTTATTTAGTTTACCCTGATCATAAATAGTCTTAGGACAATAAAATTCTCCTTTAATTACAGAATACCTACCAGATATCTCATTTACATTTGCAGTTCTATGGCGGATCCATTGTCTCTGTACAAAGATAGGGCACTTTATATGAAATTTAAACTTTACCATCTCAAAAGGGGATGTGTGCTTATGCTTGATTAGAAAATCAATTAGATTTTTATCTTTTTCAGGTGTTTTGATACCTTCGTTAAATGATACCCTAGCAGCTTGAACAATTGCATGATCACACATCAAGTGGGTGCAATCTTTAGGAATATATCTAGGCATACAATCTACAAGTCTAACAAATCCCGGGGTACCATATGTGTCAGTATTTACATATTTTATCTTATCGACTAAATGAAGTAGCCCCTCGGAGTAATCAGGGACTGGTTCACGTTCCTGTTTAGGGTTTAGGATAGGGTCAGGTTTTGGTGGGTCAGGCCAGAGATCTGCCACGAGCTGAGGCAGGACCGCGAGGTTTTCAACTAAATCATTTAATTGCGCTTTTGGTAGTGAAACAGTCATCGCATTTCTAACAAATTTTCTAGAAATTACAGACGCTTTCAACATTATCAGTTATAATGTAATATACTAGGTAACTTTAAATTAAATTAAAGTAAATTAAAGTAAATTAATTTAAACATATAAATTAGCAATAATACATATAATGCCACTTTTTATTAAGATAGATCCAATCGAGTCTCATCACTGGGAAAATCATCCAACATACACAAATGCAATGAATAACAAAGATGTAGGTCTTGATATACCGATGCAAAACTCTATTATTATCCCCGCTGGATCAAAATCGTTTAAAATAGACCTATGTTTTAAAGCAAGCCCTACACATGGTTACATACTCGCACCGAGGAGTTCTATTTCTAAAACTAATATTAGACTATCCAATAGCATAGGAATTATAGATAAAAAGTACAGGGGAAATGTAATGGTTGTAGTTGATAATATTGGAGACTCAGATGTTTTATTCCAGGACGGTTGTTGTTATTTTCAAATAGTGGCTTTCGATGGAATTCTTCCAAAATTCCAAATAGAAAATGTAGATGATATAACTGATAGGGGTTCTGGGGGTTTCGGTAGTACAGGTGCTAATTAAATTTATTATCGCATTTTTCAAGATAATCAAGCGTTAATCTAGAAGCAATCTGTTCAGACTCTTTTTTTGTTTTACTAGTTCCTTCAGAATATTTTTTCCCCCTTATTATTACAACCGATGTAAACATTTTTTTGTGAGCAGGGCCCGATGTTTCTACCAATTCATATTCGGGATTTACTTGAATGCTCTGCTGACACTTTCTCAATAGAATATCCTTGTAATTGTTATCCTCTTCTAAATCTATGAAATTTATATGTTCATTAATTGTATCCAGAATAAACTTTTCAGCGTATTTAAATCCAAGATCTAGATTAATTGAACAAATAAATGCTTCAAAAATATCCTCTAAAAATCTTTCGTTATTCCTACCGCCAATATTTTCAACATTCTTGCTAATAATTAAATACTTATTTAGATTTAATTTTCTAGAAAGATATGCTAGAGTTTTTCCATTTACTAGCTTTGTCCTAATTCTCGTTAAAAATCCTTCATCTTTATCCGGATATCTATGAAAAACAAAGTTAGCAATAACAAGATTAAGAACTGAGTCTCCTAAAAATTCATATCTTTCATATGACATTCTTAAAGATTCTTCTTCTTGATTAGCTAAGAATCTCAACACACTCTTATGAATAAATGCCTTTTGATAAAACATAAGATTTATTGGAGATACTTTTATAATAGAATAAACATCTTTGCTATCGATTTCTAGATTGTTTTCATTAAAAAACCTAAACATAAATGCTCTTTTATAATATTATGTTTTATTTTTTTAAATTGGTATTTTTATTGTAATTTTTCCAAGACTAAATATTCATCGGATTCTCCATTTCTACATATTTTCATAAAATCATTAATCTTTAAAATACTAGAATGTGCTAAATATTCTGCATGTGTACCGTATATGTCGGTTATATAAATATCTAACTTTTGAACCTGTTTACCAATAGTGTATGAATAATTTTTCAAAACAAAATTATGCCGTCTCCATACATATGTGTATACATTAATTTCTTTTATATTAGAGTCAGGTATGTCTAGCTTATCTTCAGATTCTGCCGTTACAAATATATCATAAGGTCCCTTGTTTGTAATTATCATACTGTTTAATATTTTACTAGGATGTTCGTCGGTGTACATATGTACCTCTTCGTATGTTTCTTTCCATTCTTTATAAGAATCTAGGGAAGATTTAATTTTTTTATAATTTGATTCATTGAACAATTTTGCTTCAAAACCAAAACCTTTTGTGTATTTTCCTAATGTAAATTTAATACATACACCTTTTTTATTATTATCTTTAATAAAATTAGTCAAATCTGGTAAAATATCAGACATTTTAATTATATATCAATGTTTTCTTTAATTAACTTACGTATGTTATAGTTATAAACCTATATAAAGAATTATATACATAGTTACTTATAATAATGACATCCCTTGAGCAGACAGAGCCTCTAACCCCAACTGACAAGTTCGACCTCCTAATGAAGGATCTTAATGTTCTAATGGAGACCTCTAAGATTATTAGTGCCCGTCTTAAGATTCTACAGAAAGAAGTGAATAAGGCGATGAAGTCTGGAAAGCGTCCTCGGCGAGTTACTGAAGTAGACCCTGATGCACCTAAGAAGATTTCTGCTCTTCAGAGGCCTGTCGCAATTTCAAATGAACTATGCCTATTTCTAAATTTCCCCGAGAATACTGAGCATTCTCGTCAGGAGGTGACTACAACTATCAATGCATACATTAAGATGCACGAGCTTCAGGATCCAAATAATCGTCGTTTCATTCAACTAGATACCACACCAGAGGCTAAGAAGCTTAAGGTTCTTCTTCGCGACCCTGATCAGCCAGTTACTTTCTTTAATATTCAGCGCTACCTAAAGCCTCATTATCCCCCGTCTGAGAAGGACAGGAAGCTCGAAGCTGCCGCTACCCCCGCACATACACCGGTACCTACACCTCTTGTTTTGGACGCAGCTGTAGTCGAGGATAATCCAACCCCTCCCTCGGCCCCAAAGGCTCCTGTAAAGAGGCGAATTGTAAAGAAATCTTAGAAATAGCTAAACAAATTGTGTGTAAAAAACATTATCCCAAGGTGTATAATTATATATTAGCAATGTATTACATTAGTAATATTAAACATCTTGGAAAAAGTAGATGTATAGTGTATTGTAACATGTATATAAATTTTTTACGTATGGGTTGTGTATACAAAAACCAGGAAATAATCAATAGCCTATGTCCTAAAACAGTGAATGATGTAAATACAATTCACGTTCCATATAATTTCACAATTTAACTAAAGTATTAATAAAGAGCCCTCGTGGCGCAATTGGATAGCGCACAAGACTTCTAATCTTGAGGTTCGGGGTTCGATCCCCCGCGAGGGTTCTTTATTATTACTAATTTGTGTATTACATTTACAATTTACCTCTGCATGCATTACCGTGTCTGCAATACCACCTATTTATACCTATAAATTCACAAAATAAATGTATAGAAACACCTGTTAAGAATAAAATTATCCCCATTTCATAAAATCTATCTTTGGTTGACATTAATGGTAATTTCAGTTTGAGCTTAGGTGAAAGAACTGCAAAATCAAGTAAACAGGCAACTACATTTCCAAATAAAACAGTCATAGCTCCAAGACTCGCGGCTTCATATATTAACTGAGACATATACTTACTATATAAAAATATAATAATTATATTTTTATATAATATAAATGTCAAAACAGATTACATCATTACTATTAAAAAAGCACGTAGATTCAATAACAAGCGAAAAATTAAGAAGAAAATTCTTAATAAACTGCTTAGATAAACAGGGTTTTATAATGAAGGAAACTGATAGCGAACTACCTGAAGAAATTGAAAAGAGGTGTACTGTATGTGGTAGTGATTCTATAATTATACAGGGGTATACGGAGGTATGCGAAATATGTGGAACAGTATTTAGCGAGTCTATAAATCCATATAAAACATTTAAACAAAACTTAAATACAGGTAAATTAGGAACTTATATATCACCAGATGGTATTAATAGAGAACTATCAAAAGTAAATACGTGGGTTAGTACAACTCCCGAAGAAAAAAAATTACAGAAAGATATGTTATACATTACCAGTAATTTAGATTTAATAGAAGGTGATTACATTAACCAAACAAATCCGTTTAGTAAAATAAGGCAAGATGCTATAGAAATGTGGTTTTATACAGTTCTTAATGTAGAAAATTTAAAAGGTGATAAAAAAAGATCATTGGCTTCTCTTATTATATATTATTCTATAACTCATAAAGGTCTTAAAATTACTTTAGAGAAATTATCTAGACAATTTTCTGTTGAAATGGGAGATATATATTCTCATATATCCACTTTAAAAACTATATTTAATGGAACAAAATATGAAGATTATGTAACTATTAAAACCAAGAGTAAAATAGATTTAAAACTAACCCCATTTTTAATTAAGGAGTTAGAAATTGTTAAACGTGCAATTAAAAATGACGGTAAATCCCCCCCAGGGGATAATTCTATTTATGGAATTATATATGCATTATCTAAAAAAGAAGCTAAACGAGATTCTTCATATAGTGTTTATAATCTTAGATATTTGAGCAATAAAACAGGTGTTAGTCCAACAACAATATCAACTGAGGCTAAAAAATATGAAAAGTATATCAAATAATGTAAATTCTATTAAAAATTTTACTTGCAATAAAGTTGTAATTAGACACTGTAGTTGAATATTCGTATATAGATATAAACATTTTATCGAATAGGTATAGCTGTTGTTCTGTTAAGACGTCTTTTGTGAATTTATGATCCATACATGTATAATTATAAATTTCATTCGATGAAATATAGTATATAGCATAAAACTCTGGCTCTTTTTTAATTTCTGTTTTAAATTCGTCTATTATATTCAAACATCGTTCTTCTTCCAACTGTTCCAATGTAGCATCGTCATACTCCGCTAATTCGTCGAGGTTCTCTTCGTTAAAAAAATAGTTCTCCATAGATGTATAGGGTCTAATTTAGTATTTATACTCTATAAATCTATATACATTTACTTTTAATATTTGTATTTTTTTGTAATATTTTATTTCTACTTATTAACCTAATTTTTTACCTTACCATTCTCTTTTTCTTAGATCCTTTAACGGCTGTATATATCATCTTTCCTACAAGTCCAAAAAATAATATCATGCTAATTACTACCGCAATTCCTATCGCTCTAGATTCTTTCGCCATCTTTTTTTTAATATACATTTAGATTTTTTTATAATAATTAATCCCAGCCTTCTTCGTCATCTTTCATATTTCTTAGTTTTCTTGAATTTATTCTTTTGGTAGGAGGGCCAATAGTGCTGGGTATTCCGGTAACAGATTTCTCACTCTTCATTAACCTAATAAGTCCGTAGCATACCACCACCATTACAATAATTACAGCAGCCTGACTTAGAAGTTTTTGTTGATCAGGTGTAATCCCTTTCATTTGTTTATTATTATTATTATATATTTTTTTTGTAATAATAATTAATTTCCCCACCTGTCATATTAATTATTTCTAATGTAAATGATTCAGATATATTATATACAACATCAAGTTCTGGTATTATAACCCTGTCATTTATCTTGATAAATATGTTATTATTATTTACAAAAAATTTCCCCGGTAAATGTTCTATTTCAATATCTGAACTAGTAGAATATTTATCTAGTATATTAGAATAAGATTCTTCAGTTTTAAAATTTTTAGGAACGTTTTTATTAGTATATAATCCTGTCGGTTTTTTTTTACGTGTGTATGTAAAAAACTCAACAAATATTATAATAATAAACGAAATAATGATAAATGCTATTATTTCTATCATACAATTTCAGTTTAGTTGCTGAAAATAATTTAAATTGTATTTTTTTACGCCCAACGAACTTAAAGATATTATACATACTATATTATCTAGTGAACAATGTCCCATACTATCGTGCTCCCGAATGAATTTGACGATTCCTCTATTAAGTTTCTACCCCCTAGGCAAAACAAGCTAGGAGGGCAAAGTGTTCTAATTAATTATGATAATGATCAGACAACCGGGGCATTTATTCTTCAAACATCAAGGTGCCGCATTCCATTCGGTGTAGACCAATCTAAGCCACAAAATGGAGAAGCTGTTAAGTATCATATTTCAGTGGCTCTTGCAAACGATGAAACTCAAAACCCAGCTCTTCGCCAGTTTACTGAAAATGTCCGTAGTATCGACTCTAAGGCTAAGGCGTTTGCTAATGAAGATACCTCGTGGTTTGGAAAGAAGCTTAGTACCGAACTTGTATCAGAGTTCTATAAGTCTGCTGAAAAGTTTCCAAAGGATTCAAAGTGGCCATCCAATCTTAAGGTAAAGCTTCCTTTCGTTAATGGGGTTCCTCAATTTGCCGTTTATGACGAAAATAAGAAGTCTGTAAAGATTGTAGATGATGACGGAAACATCGATCTTAGTTCTATTCCCCGAGGGTCAGAGGCTGTTTGTCTTATCCAATCAACTGGAGTTTGGTTTGTTGGCAAGACTCAGTTTGGGGTAGGATATAAGCTTCTACAGGCAAAGATTTACAAGAGTAATAAGCTATCTGGATATTCAATTGTAGATTCCGAGGACGAGGAAGAAGAGGAAAGCCCTGCTGAACAACAGGGGTAGACAATAAACGCATAAATAAAACAGCCTAAACAGTTAAATAATCTAGCATAACCCCCTAAACAGTTAAATAATCTAGCATAACCCCCTAAACAGTTTAATCAATACATTCCTCTATAGCTCAGTTGGTCAGAGCGTGCGGCTGTTAACCGCGAGGTCTTCGGTTCGAACCCGAATGGAGGAGTATATTGATTTAAGAATGATAAACTTTCTTAATTCCCCACTTATTAATAAACTTTGTACACTTATCACACGGCTTTGAATTTACTACATGACCCTGTGTGTTAACCCTGATTATAACAAGTTCACATCGTTTTAGATCTTCATGGCTAACTTTTTTAAGACCATCAAGAATTGCACTAACTTCAGCATGCAACGAATTTTTCTCGCTAGAATTAGTGTTAAAATATGTATTATATCCGCGTCCCACGATCTTCCCCCTATGTATTAAAACAGAACCGTGATTAAAATTCATTTCTGACTTCAGAGCCTGATTATAGGCCTCCTGAAAAAACAGTCTCTTCATATTGAATATATAGTTTAATATGAAGTTTGTGTTTTAAGTTGATTATTTTTTAGAAATAATTATATACAATACCTATCTAACCATATTGTATGCATTAGAAATATCGTATGATATACATTCTCGAGCACCAAAAAAGGATTTTCCTTTAAACTTATTAGAGTATTTATATAGGCTATACAATAAAAATATAACAAGAATGAACATGAATATATTACCCATTGACAATTTTGTTTTTTTACCAGGGGATGATCCATATTTATTATTATTAGATGTATCTGTATCTGTATAATCTTTTCCCACCTTGAAGATTAATGGCTTAGCATCTTCCGGACTCGCGTGTAATACAACGTCCGATACATCCGATAAAAGGGTTTCATCTAACGGGTCTTGGGGTGTTTGAACTACGTTTAAATCTTCTATATTCTCTTTGACATCCCCGGAGGTATCTTGATACCAATCATCACTTAATGGTTTGTCAGAATCATCATAAGATGTAGAATACTTGATTCTATTATTTCTTATTCTTTTTAAAGAACCATACATCATATATTATATATTATACTCTACATTTTATTTTTTTGTTTATGGAAATAAAATAATACTGAGAAAATCAACAATATAGTTATAAGATCTGATAATACCCGACCTATATTTATAGTTTTATTTTCTCTTAATTGTATTTTAAGATTTTTCAATGTATCATAGGGGTCTATGATTGAAAATATAACAGGATTTATTATCTCATAAATTATAGTAGCTATATAAGTATGAACAAGAACAGTTACAACCCTTGATGATGCAAAATTATCGGTTATAAAGTGTCTAAATTCCTGGCTCATTTATATTTAATAAATATTTTTTTTCAATTAGAATTAATTTAGCAAAAGATATTAACCCATATGATAAATAAAATATGCTGCATGGGCCCATATACCTAATCCGAAGAAGAGCGTGACGACCAGGCAGGTGTCAATCCTTACATAATAAGGGTAAAATGTTGTCATAACTGAAATAATATAAAGGTTGTCTTTAAATTATTGAAATATCTGTACGGTGTGGGGTTCGAACCCACGAGGCCGAAGCCAGCAGATCTTAAGTCTGCCCCCTTAACCACTCGGGCAACCGTACAGATATTTCAAGTACATATATTATAATCGGTTATCTCTTTAAACGTGTTTATAAAACACTATCATATTATAAATAGTTCTGGTGTATTTTGTTATAGAATGAACATTATAGGACCAAAATAAATTATTTAAAGAGTCCATGTTAAAATTACTAGGAATCTTCAATACAACAATGTCTGTAAAATTATAAACTTCATTAATTATAGTCTGTATGTCAATAAAATCTAGATATAAGTTTATATTTTTTTTAGCCTTGTAATCGTTTCCTCCCCAAGGAGGGTCTATAAATATAACATTTTGTTTTAAAATAAATTTAACACAATTATAACTAGCATTATAACATTCACAATTAACGTGTTTATTCATGTTAGATTTAAGGATGTTATAGATGTCAAAGTCTTTTTCTATGCATATAACATTTTTAAAGTCCTTTGCAAACAAAACAGAATTACCTCCTATACACGAAGTAGCGTCTGTTATAGTAGAATTTTTATCAACATATGTTAATATAATTTTATTTATTTGTTCAGCCTGTTTACGAGTTGTGTAAACATTCATACAATTTACAGGAATGTTCATTTAAATTATTATGTTTCATTATTTTATATACATTACAACATATCAAAACTTTATCATAGAGTCTATTATACTTATAACATTTGTATCCTGTATCAATGGTATGCAATTTAAACCTGATTTAAATTTATTAGTAGGAAAATGGAAATCCTCTAATTTATAATAAGAGTACATTATAATCAAATAAGACTCTATACATCCTGTAATATTTAATTGTTTCCATATATTATACAATATTACATAATCAATTTCATTCATTTTATAGTCTTCTAATCCATATGTATTATGATACTCTTTAAAACATCTTTTTAGTTCTTTATAATAGTTATTAATAAACCGGTTTAAATTTATATCTTCTTTCAATGAAATTTCTTTTATTATTTTGCGAACTAGTTCGTCCATTATAGATTTAAGAAAATAATATATATTTATTAATAAACCATGAAAAGAAAATTAGGCCATTATTCTAACGACACATTCGATATAACTGAATACAAATTAAATACATTAGATTCTTTAATATTAATGATAGATGATTATGATAAAAAACAATTACCAAAGAAGAGATTAAGAAAATATTATCCATCTAAGATGAACTTACTTCCTGACATACTTGATGAATTAAAAGAACTTAATAAAATGGTAGGAATGGGAAAACTTAAAATTCAACTCCTAGAGCAAATATTATTTTTTATACAGGATTTAGATGAAAAAATAATGTTACATACTGTATTAGAAGGTCCTCCTGGAACTGGTAAAACTACAGTTGCTGATATTTTATCAAGGGTGTATTCAAAAATAGGCATATTCAAAAAGGTAAAATTTAATGTTTTAAAAAGACCTGATTTAATATCCGAATACCTAGGGGGTACAACTATTAAAACATCTAAAGCGCTTAAACGATGTAAAGGAGGGGTGGTTTTAATAGATGAGGCTTATTCTATAGGTAGCGCTTCAGGAGAAGACATATATGCAAAGGAATGTATTGATACGATAAATCAGTATTTAACAGAACATTACGATGAAATTATATGTATAATAGCTGGTTATAAACAGGAACTTGATAAATGTTTTTTTAGTATAAATCCAGGACTTAGGAGACGTTTTCCCTGGACCTTTACGATTGATAATTATACAACTAAAGAACTTTCTGAAATTTTTTATAAAGAAATAGAAGAAAAAGAGTGGGAAACGTCATGCAAAAAGGATGATATAATAGATATTATAAGTAAAAAACATAATCTATTTACTGGAAATGGGGGGGATATAAAATCTATATTAGAAAAGGCTATGATACATAATTGTAAAAAGAATTTTGGTAAAGAACCTAATTTTACTATAGACATAGACGATTTTAAACATGCGATTCAAGTATTTGTAGATAATAAAAATGATAAAATGAATGGTCCCCCACCGGGTATGTACACTTAATTTTCGTTACAATATTTGTTATTATATATATAGTATATAATATATGTTATCTTATAAAAATATAGATATTCTACAATTAAAAATAGATAGTAAAAAAAATTTAACACATCTAAATGAGTTTATAGAGATAAAAAGCCCTATACTTATGTTCACGTTAAGCGACGATGAAAATTATTTATATTTTAATATAAATCAGGACGCCGAGAATCATAACGTTTTTTTAAATTTATGTGGATATATTGAAAGATTATTTAATATTAATAAAATTGATGTTAATTTATGTACTAAAGATTCTGTAATAGTATACATCGGTTCTGAAATAAACTGTAAAATATTTGATTCTAATAATAGAAACACAACAAAAGATAAATTAAAATATGGGGGTAAGGCAATATTTTCTTTTGTCACAAGCAATGGGAGGCACAATCTCGTTCAGCTTTTATTAATAAAATAAATATTGAAATTATATTAATCCATGAGTAATCTTAAACTAGAAGTGTACACTCCAAACAAAATAAAAGATGGGATGTTCTATTCTAAAATAATAGTAGATGACGAAGATATAACTATTCAGGTAAAGAAGAATAAATTAACCTTAAATAAAGGGAGTAATAAAGCAGTTTTAGAAGTTGACTCTAAAACTAAGAAATATATAAATTGGATAAGCGAAGAAGTTATTAAAAAAACTTCAACAAACAGTGAATCATGGTTTGGAAAACATATTAATGAGGATGATTGTAAAACTTTATATAGAGACTGTCTAGATGATAAAAAACTAAAGTGTTTTTACGACGAAAATTCTAATTTTTATGAAGATATAAATAATTCCCTGGAACAGTCCGAATTACCCGAAGAATTATTGGGCATAGGTCTTATAAAATGTTGTGTTATTATATTTACAAAAACAGCAATTTATATAAGGTGGGAAATTTCACAGTTTAAAATAAAACAGGTATCCGATGAAAAAATGAAAGAATATTGTATTAGAGATTTAGACGAACATGGCGACTCTATTGAAAAAAATGAAATGGAGAATAAATTAAAAGATAGACTCAAAGATATATCTCTATTTTAGCTTAACTTATTTAAAAACATTATTTATATATAATTACAAAATGATAATCTCCATCGAGGGTAATATAGGCTCAGGGAAATCAACATTTTTTAATTACATTAAAGAACAACTTTCGGACAGAACTGATATTATTTTCGTTGAAGAACCCGTTGATAAATGGATGTCTATCAAAGATTCTAACGGTATTAATTTATTGCAACAATTCTATAATCACCCATATGAATATGCTTTTTGTTTTCAAATGACTGCATATATTTCCCGTTTAGCGATGTTACAGGATGCTATGAAAAAGGCTATAGAAACCGGGGCCGTAGCAATAATCACCGAAAGGTGCGTATATACAGATTATAATGTTTTTACAAAGATGTTGCATAAGTCTTGTAAGATTAATGACATAGAACTTTCCTGTTATAAAATGTGGTTTGATCATTTCATGGAAGATATTCCAAAACCCAATTTCATATATCTAAAAACCTCTGCTGAAAATTGTTATGAAAGGGTAACTCATCGTAAACGTGAAAGCGAGGAATGTATTTCTATAGATTATCTAAAAGAATGTGAACAATATCATGAAGAATGGCTGATCCCTGGTCTACTTGGAAATGTCACAGTTTTTGACGGAAATCAAACAACTGACTATCACGATAACTATCTTAATGTAATTAAGAAAATGATACATAACCCATCAGAACGTCTTCATAAGAGAAAGGTAAATTCCATGGAAACACTTTTAAGTTCTTTTAATTTTATATAAAGAAATTAACGATACATAATAATATTATGGATAACCAGTTACCTTTAGTGCTTATAAAAAATGTATTAGACTGTATAAAAAAAGTAAATATTGAACTAGGAGATTATTATAAAGAAAATATATACCAAGAGGCTCTAAATATAGAATTTCGAGGACTTGGTTTGGCGTCTGGAACTGAAGTAGTTGTTCCTATACATTATAAAGGCATATACGTTGGGTTTGAAAGGGCCGATATTGTAATATATGATAAAGTTGGTGATAACGAACCGTATGCTATAATGATAATTGAACTTAAATCACAGAATTCTAAATTGACCAATAAAGAGATTGTTCAATTAAAGAAATACCTAAAGAATCTAAAGTGTGAAACCGGTATACTTGTTAATTTTTATGAAACCCCAGAAATTGTATGTATTACACCAGAGGTTACCGAAAAGATCCCCTATGACAGTCTTCATTAATGTAATTGGTATTAAATGCCATATTTTTTCCATATTTTACTAACTTAACTGAAAATACATTAGTATTATCATTTGGTATAGTTAAATTACGTATAAGTAATTTATTGGATAACTTGTATATATTTTTCAAAGATAAATTATTAACAAGATTTATCCATGTTTCAACTGGGGTGGGTTTTTTAGGTAACTTAAGAATACTGATCATATTGTTAAATTTTTTATTTTGTTCTTTCGGATCAGGACTTCTAAATTCATGAGTTTGTTGTAATATACGTTCTACAATTTTAGATTGATCTCCATTTATTATCTTATTAACCCTTATTATATATGCACCCTCTAATGAAAAAACAATGTGAATTAAATTACCGTTTCTTGCAAACTCGATACATTGGTGTATGTCCTCCCCCGATGGCCAGCCATATATAGTCTTAGCATCTATGTAACACTTACGAGGGTGAGTATGAAAATTAATAATACCGTTTGGAGTAGCAACAGAGTTTTTATTACCCCTGTTAATTTTGTAAGTTGTACTCTTCTTAGATAATTTGCAAATACTTTTGGTACACGTTTCTTCATCCTTAAACAATAACTTCCCTGCTATCTCAACCTTATCTTTAATAAGGGATTTCTGGATAACGTCTATAAACTCATTAGACAGTACCCAGTTTACGGGTTTTTCTCTTTTACAGTCCATTGTATTACCATTATATGTATATTTAATTTTAAGGTTTAATTTGTCTTTTAAAATAAAAAATACAACTATATAAATGTCTGAAACATTAAACGTTAATGTTATAGTAGCCGCTAAGGAAGAATATACTAAACAGCTGGTAACTATTCTACAACCAGAAATGTATGTTATAGCTAAGAATATATTTATAGCATCCCAAAGAAATAATATAAGGAGAAAACTTTCATATTCAAACTTTCAAATAGAACTTAAAAATGTCCCGCGATGGTCTAGTTATACAATAGAGGAATATCTACAAAAAATAAACAGTCGTTATCCATACTTAATGGATTTAATAACTGCTATATTCGTAAGTCATGTTAAAATACTGGCATGTGTTAGAATAAAGGCGGACGATAAATCGATTAAAATAAAAGTTCCAAATCTTAATAACTTTTTACATAAAATAATAATAAATATATCGGAGCAAATCTATTATTACCCAGATACTATAGAGTATAAAGAAAGACTCTTTAGTATTATAAGCACCTCAATAACCGATGCAATATCCAATCAGGTCCCTATAGAATACATTTTAAATGAATATCTATCTGGTGCATTTGACGAGGATACTCCTTTACCTCAAGATAATAACGATAATGTTAATGATATATTACCAGAAAATTCGTTTAATTACGATGACGATTTAGAATCGCACACTTCAATGGATAACGATTTTAAAAGAGAGATACCTATCGGGGAGATTAGTAAATTAATGCCTCAAATGGGTATAAACGACACTGTAAACGACACTGTAAACGACACTGTAAACGACACTCTAAATGACCCAGTAAATGAAGGCGAAAACGAGCGTGTAAAAATTAATAATTCGCAATCTATAGAAGACTCTTCAGATGACGAAGAAGATGAAGATGAAGATGAGGAAGAAGATGAACATGAAGATGTTAAAAAGACGATACACACTTCTCAACCCGCGCTTTTTTAAATAAATTTATAATATAAAAATCTAGTAATTAAAGTATGAATGGATTAAAAAACGTGTTGGAACTTCAAAAAAGACAACAAAATAGATACAATAATCTTAAAAAAGAAATGTTATCAAAACTTACAGAGAAGATTTCTCATTTATCTAAACACGGGGAATTAAAATGTATATACACAGTTCAGGCTTATACATTTGGTTATTCGAGATATGATGTAAAAGAAATGACAAATTATTTATATGTTATATTAGTCAATGAGGGTTTTTGTGTAGTAATTTTAGCGGGTGATAAATTATTTATATCATGGGATATAAATGACATAAATAAAATTAAAGTAGATAAACATAAAAAGAAAGAAGATATGAATGATTTAATTCCATTATTAAATTTAAAATCTATTTAAGAGTTATAAGAATATTATAAAACATGATAATTCTCTCATTTGATATAGGCATTAAAAACTTAGCTTATTGTATGTTAGATTCTGATGATGGAAGTATTTTAGACTGGAATTTAATAGATTGCTCCGGGACAAATGAAACCCTGAGGGTTATAGAAGAATTAGATCAGTTAGAACATCTTAGGGAAGCCGACATAATTCTTCTCGAAAAACAGCCATCATTCAATCCTAAAATGAGAAACATATCTACTGCCATATATGTTTATTTTATACTCAGGATAAATCACGAACAACAAAGAAATGCTAAAATTCAGTTTTATGCTGCGAAATATAAATTGAAATGCTGTGATATTCAAATAGAGCATAAAGCTAAAAGTAAATACACCAGAAATAAAAATTTAGGTATTGTTCACACTCGGCATCTTATTAAGACGCATAACGAGTTTTTTGAAAAGAATAAGAAAAAAGATGACCTGGCAGATTCTTATCTCCAGGGTATGTCTTACATTAAATTTTTTACGAACTCAAAAGTGCAAAACACGCTACAATGGTAAGGTATACTTCTCATTAAATATAAATTGAACCCTCTGTATAATTGAAAAAATGACCGACCGTAGTAATGTTCCCCATTTCTAATAATAACTCTTATAGTATCCAATGGATAAAATATACATGTGGCTACCGTTTTCGATATTGCCGTATTCATGAATGTATTATACGTATTATTATCAGTTTTACTCTTTAGATATTCATACATTGGAATTTGAACCAGGAAATTTAAATTAATAAAATATGTAGGTATAAGACCACAATAGAACTGACTAAATGTCATCTTGGGAACTTCATGTAGTTTACCCGTTTGGGCCTTTTGTCTTATAACCCACAACGGTGTTGTAACAGTGCTCGCCATACAAACAGATATATATGCAGCCCAACTATTAAACATTTTATCACCCGGTGAGAAGGGTTTTTTTATTTTAGCAATTTCGTAAATAGGGAAATATATTCCCCAAAATGCAGGAATTGTAATCATTCCATATCCAAGTCCCTTAAACATGGTGTGTCTATTTAAAATTACAGTCTTATTTATTTGCTTATTAATTCTCATTACGTCTAATGGGTTACATATTATACTAGATACAATACCCGCACATATTCCCGGTGCTATTGTAGTGAATATTGATTCCATTTGTTTTATAATATAAAAAATCCTTATGTATATTTATATTATAAAATATTATCTATGTAATAGATAAACGATGGCGAATGCGATGATACTAGCAGCAGTTGGAGTACCATTTTTTATAATATTTATAGTATTGATTGTTTTAATATATGGATCTAGAACTAAAATAGCTAAAATGCAGTCCGACTTTAAAGATTTTAAAGCTAAGGCGAATTCTAAACTAGAAACTCATGAGGAGGCAATAAACGGCGTGGCAAACTGGGCAATTGCGGCGCAGGCAGTCATTCAGGTCCCAGGTTTCGGCCCCTATTGAGTGAAGAAACAATCTCGCTAAAATAACAAAAAATAAATATATAAACTATATTATAAATGAAATCCCCTAATCCGACTTCAGTTATAATAGCAGTATTATTAGTCTTAGGAATATTGTGTATTATTAAATTAATTTGGAGTAATTTTAGTAAAAACCCAGAGCGAAGCGCCACTATGGCGTCATCTATAGAAACTAACGAACAAGAGGCTTTAACATCTAGAAATGGGGCAGAAACGGCTAGAAATTATGGAAAAAATGGATGGCAGGCGGCTCAGATTTATAGTAACCATACTCAAAGTATCGCTGATACAGCTAGATCTACATATATGAGTATAGCCCAAGACGAACGTACAACTCAAATAACACAAATGGTTGAAAACATAGACAAATATGCGAGGGAAGCGTCTGAATTTTTTCAAGAATTAGACGTCCAGATAGTGAAAAAAGAAAAATATATAGGCTGTTTCAAGACTACAGAAGGTGCGGAGATAAGGAGCGTTCAAAGTTTAACTCCAACCGACGACGAAGCTCTTGTAGTCCCCAGTTTTGGAAAATATCTTACATGGAATCAGTGCTCCGGTATTGCGCGAAATTTAAATTATCCTTATTTTGGATTGGCAAATCAGCAAGAAACATATGACGTTAATTTAGGGGAGTGTAGATTATATAATTATGATAGATTCGAAGCCGGTTCAACCGAACTGCACACTCAAGTAACTGACAACGAATGCAAACCAGATGGACACTCACCAGATAACCTGCCAGTTGGCCATGGTGGTTGGGGCAATGATAAGAGGTATTCTCTCAATCCTTATAAACGAATGGAAAATGCGGACGATACCACCGGATATTACGACATGGATAATAAGTTAGAGTATAAACCCAGATTAGGAGGTTGGAATGTGACTGCTATTTATTCAGCCAGGACTAAAATAGACAATGTAGACGAACCTTTTATAGAACAGTCAGATGACCCGGATTGTTCTAAGTTCGAAGACGAAACTAAAAATAGAGTAACTGTACAACATGTTTACCCAACACAAGGTGTTGCCGATGAAGAAGGCCGCGAACTACCTTTACCTCACCCTAATATTGGACCCAATAATGAAGGATGCAAAGACAAGATGAATCCGCAATGGCGCTACTCATGGGATCCATGGGCCCTAACGAATCTCTATGATGGAAAACCGGTTGAATGGGCTGATGTAGAATACCTTCTATCAAATAGAGAGTTATGGGTTGTAGTATCAGGTGATGGGAATGTTAAAGGATTGATAGACACTAAAGATGGACTACTTATCGACAGGGAAACCGGTGAGACAGTTTCAAGTAACGTCACTGTTGTAGATATAGATACGGAACTGATTGGAACTGCGATGTCTAACGGAAGTTCAATTGGTCAGGCTATATTTAACCCTTATAGAGAATTTAATAGTGAAGCCGATTATCGGTGCGGGGTACCCCAAGTAAATTGCTTTTGGATAGATGCAATAAGAATTCGGGACGGGGGTAAAACATGCAAAGAGTTCATACACATGAATGATGAAGGGAGATATTATGGATATGCTAGGAGATGCAGTAAACACCACAACGACCCAGATAACCGCTGTTCACACGCACATGCGACCCCATTTACTAATAAAGATGCATACAACAAATATTACGAAGCCGAGAAAGGTAAAGTTCCGACCCGTGATAAGAAAGAGAGTTCTGAATATTTCTTTAGATGCCCGTCTTTCCTTAAGGATGAATTATCTCATTACGAACAAAAGTTACTTCTAAACAAAACAATAGAAATGGAAGACCT
>Ga0075443_10000309_pt1 | contig 20743 bp, 10 predicted proteins | sample CoawatmetaG00DNA_3_FD_71583 | JGI IMG/M metagenome (GOLD analysis project Ga0075443, IMG submission 71583) | Marine microbial communities from the West Antarctic Peninsula - Coastal water metaG006-DNA | ecosystem: Environmental > Aquatic > Marine > Coastal | place: Atlantic Ocean: West... | reverse complement strand
CAAGGAGCTGAACAAGAGCTTGATCAAGGGTCAATCATGGGTAAATATCTTAGTTCGTGGCAAGAGCATATGGATGGTGTGAGGACTAAGGTGAAGGTGGATTTGCCTTAGGCTACGATCCTTGCGTTACCCGTCCTAATTGGGACACTAAAATGCCGGTTGAAGAGTTACCAGTTGGCGCAAGGTTATGGTGGTTGCGATTGGCGCTTAATTGAGCTGTCTGTGCCAGAAGTATCCGTATTTTTAATGCTGCTTTTAGATCAAATAACCGCAGCAATCAACGCAATTGGAATCTAGTCCAGTTTCCTTGTGACTTTCCATGATGTGCTCAAAAAGAGCTAATTTTTCGGAATCGCTAAGAGACTTGAATTTAATGGCAAACTCATCCAAAGAAGTTAGAACATTATCTGCTTTATTTTTTGACTCTCTACCACACATGAAGTCAACCGTCACACCAAAAAAATTGGATAAAGCCACTAACGAAGCAAGGTTAGGATTCAAAGTAACTTCACAAAGAATACGATTAATTGTGGGCTGTGAAATACGTGTGGCACGCGAAAGCGCATTTTGTGAAATGTTACGCTCTTTCATTAATTTCGCAAGTCGAAAACTAAGCTCTTTAGCCATGGAGAAATTATGAATGTTATTAATATACAGGAGTGTATATATTTGAGCATAATAAACCGTCTATGCAAGTGTACATAGTCACAAAGTGTAACCCTTTTTAAGGGCTTCTTTCAACTACTGCAGAAAGAAGCTTGACCTAAGTCATATTACAAGGTACTAGAAACAGCCCCGAACCAAGTATTACGACTGTGAGGAGGATAATGAACTTCATGAGTTTTCCTTAGCGTCAGATAAGTAACTTTTATTGTCAGCAATGCCATAACCAATAGACGATAAAGGACAGTCAGGTCAGAAAGCTAAACCCATTAATGTAAAGATACCGGATGAGTTAAGGGCCGCTTCCGCCTAATAGATTATCGGGCTACCACGCCTCCCAAAAGCCCAAGGGGAAAAGTAACTCCATTTTTTAGATCATATAATTGGCGTCACAAGGGAGTAAGGAGGGTAGTATGTTTTTTCAGAGAGTTATTTGCGAGTCTGAGAAGAACAATTGACCTTTCACTATCACTAAGACGCTCGATCTTTTCGCAAAGCTCATTCAAAGAGGCCTCATTACTGAAAAAGGCCTCTTTGGAAGGCGACCCATACATAGAGTCAGGCGTCACATCAAAGAAATCGGCTAAACGCTCCATTGAGTCATGACGAGGATTCAAAGTAACTTCACAAAGAATACGATTAATTGTGGGTTGTGCAACACCAGTGGCACGGGAGAGCGCAGCTTGGGAAATTCCGTGCTGTCTCATTAATTTATATAAAAGCGAACTAATTTTAGATTTCATATTGCACTATGCTACTTATACCTATACAGGGGTGTATTTCTCGATAAACCGATTAAAACCTAGGATAGAAGATAAGCGTAGTTAGGGAGCTAACGCAGATATACTACTTCAAGAGTTAAAGCCCTCCAGTACATAAGTATCCTAGTAACAGAGATGATGTCTTCCAAAAGCTCATTGAAGTTACACCCAATATTTAGATTGTGCATTCGTACGTGGGTGCCTCATGAAATGTAGCTTTTTGAAGTGGGCTTTTTTGTATATGGGCGGGTACAGTAACAATCTCACGTCACCGTAGCTCCCCCCGCTCCTCTAAAGGTTTGTCAGGTACACAATTACTCAAGAGGCGCCTTGTGTCAGTCTGATGGTAGACAAAATGGTAGGCGTGGATGTGCCTTTGACAATGAACTGAAGGGCTGTCAACATCAGTAAACACAAGGCTCAAGGGTGTTACTAATGCCTAGCTAAGGAACTAATGGTGACCCCGGGCACCACTTCTTTAAGTAAGCCATCGATTTACCTGTGTATTATTGCAATTGCACGGATAGGTTAGGCAATGCTGCCCACACAACAGTCTCTAGTGTGGAGGTTAAATATCAATTACCACACGTTTAACCAGCTCGAGCGCAGTATCAATGCCTGTCATATCGGCAAACAAGTTGCCATTGGCTCCCGAATAATGACCGTGCCCAGCGACTTTCATAATGTATGAGGTTTGATCGTCGTCTAAATCAATAGCGGCTGAATAAATAACTGACGGCTGACCAGACGAACCAGAACCGCTATAAATAGGGTCATCTGGATAGCGGGCCTTAGAATAATACTGATTGAAATCGTAAGAGCGATTGATCTCCATCATTACCTTAAATTGACGGAGTTCGGATGCAAGCTGACTACGGACATCGTAATTACCCTGAGGCGTCGCGCCGGTTTTACCATCTAAGTCATTATTATCGGTTCCCGGCATGACGCCATTTTCACCGTATGTCCCCCCTCGCTGATGTGCCCAATAGGGTAAGCTTTCTGGCCTGATCACAGTGCTAAAGATGTCATCAGCTGAAACGAAGCTGCCATTGCTAACCTTTTGTGTAACATAAATCGTATTGATATAGTTTCCGGCTAGGTCTTCAATCCAAAAGGCGACTTGCGGAACCGAGGTATAAGTAAGGCCTAGAAATAAAGGCTGAGGGCCAGACTCGTAGTGAAGACCCTTACGAAGTTCAATCGCAATTGGAATGCCTTCTGTGCCTATATTTGTACTTAGAATTTGAAAAATTCCCTCTTCAACAGTTACTGCCTTTCTTAAGTTTTTTCCGAATTCCAGAACCGAATTAAACGGCGGAATTGAAAGCAGTACGCCTACAACAAAAATCAGACTAACTAAAGCACTCCCACCCACAAGGCGCTTTCCTAATGGTTGTTTAATATAATTAAAAATGACTTTAAGATTGTTACGTAAATGAAAAACCATTAGAAAAATAAATCCTATGGCAAACCAAGTATGTACGCCTGCAACAAATTCACTGTAGGGCAGGGAATAGGACATAATGCCTGTAATAATCATGCCTAGTAGAGCGGCAAGCAAGTTGATACTGACCCAGGATCGCTTGTTAGGCTTTGCCCTTACTACCTTTTTATCATCAATAGAAATTGATTTAACTGATTTTGTAGTCATAGCCTGTTCCTTAAACTTGATGATGATCTTCGAATGTGCAGCGAAATTTATGACTAAGCTCATACAGTTTTTGCATATCTTTGATGCTGAACTTTTTGGAGAATTCCTCTAAATTTATATCGATACTTTTAAGGGCGTTATTGTGAGAGAGGCGCCCCGCTTTTGTAATTAGAACCGTTTTCTTGCGAGTATCCTCGCGATGCTCTTTTAACTCGACATAACCTTTTGTTCTCAATTGTTTAATGACCTGGCTCATTGCCGGCAAGCTAACATGGGAATGTTTTGCAAGATCACTGACAGCTTCATGCTGATTAGTAGTGTAAATCAAATGATTTAATAGCTTAAATTGCGCGGCGGGCAAATCTGCTGGTAGCCGCCCCTTAAATATGGCCTCCACACGTTCTTGTATGATTCCAAATTCTCGAAATACAGAAGTGGTTAGTTCTAGTCGACTCATTTTATTAAGCGCCTTAACTGTTAACGTACTTAACTATATTCTCTTGAGTGTGATATTGCAATTATTGGCTGATATATACCTTTGATAATTAGCTAGAGCTGCGACGGAATCACTGAGCGCCGATAATGATTTGGGTAATAATGATTATATAGTAGTGTTAACGCCTTTTTACTGAGGAGGGTGGAGAGCTTACATCTGAGTCGAGAGGCCAATATTACTCAATAAGATTAAGTTTGCCGACGCACCAAATTAGTAGTTTAAATACGGCAAAATTCTACTGATAAGCTACTTATTGGGGTACCCTAATTGAAATGTGAATAGTCTATAAATTCCTAGCGAGCCTAGCCTCAAAGCCTAATTGAGTTTCGGGCGGTGCCGATTTGGTTGAAACGTGGATCTATTTTAAGCTAATTAATTAACAACGTCATGCGATGACAGTTGTTTGGAGACCTTGATAATTACCGATTCAACCCCTATCCCCGACGTTGCAGAAGAAACTTCCGACACCCAAACTGATTCGGGTACTTCACAGATTCAATACTCGGTATCCCCGGGTTTGTTAGCGCGGCTCGCGGGGCTGAATATCTCTTTTGCCTTCACGTCTTATCAGTCTAATATATTGTATTTAATCGGTCGCAACGGTTAGGGTGGCATCAATATTCACCAATCGGCGATGCCTAAGCCTATGGGTCTTTGCCTTGATGAAAATGGCGGGTTGACGCTGTCAGGTGCTTTTCAAATTTTGCGTTTTCAAAATGTTCTTGAGCCTGAGCAGCGGGTCAATAACCGTTTCGATGCCTGTTATGTCCCCCGTGTGGTGCATAACACAGGACAGTTGGATGCCCATGATGTGGGTGTCGACAATCAGGGTCGGGCGATCTTTGTGAATACCCGTTTTAACTGCATTGCTACTGTTTCTGATCGCCATAGCTTCGAACCCCTGTGGCGCCCGCCTTTTGTCTCCGCGTTGATCGATGAAGATCGCTGTCACTTAAATGGCTTGGCTATGGAAGATGGCGAGCCCCGTTATGTCACCGCTGTTTCCGCTTCAGATACCATTGATGGCTGGCGTGATCGTCGTGCTGACGGCGGCATTGTGATCGATATGAAGAGCGATGAAATTATTTGTCGAAATCTGTCTATGCCCCACTCCCCGCGCATTCATCAGGGTGAACTGTGGTTGTTAAATTCCGGTACCGGTGAGTTGGGCGTGGTTAAGCGCGAAGGCGAAGAGGAAGGGCAGTTTGAAGCGCGGGCATTTTGTCCTGGTTTCCTGAGAGGTCTAGCCTTTCACGGGGATTATGCTTTTGTTGGTCTATCCAAGCCCCGTTACAAGCGCTTTGAGGGCTTACCTTTAGACCAAAAATTAAAAGATGCAGATTCAGAGGCTTGGTGTGGCATTCAGATTATTCAGCTTTCAACAGGTACCTGTGTTGACTGGCTGCGTATCGATGGCAACCTTTCTGAGCTCTATGATTTGGAAGTTATTCCAAATGTTTTAGCGCCGATGGCGGTGTCCCCTAATTCGGCAGAAGCCGCTAAGTTAATTACCTTACCTAGCGATCAATAGCGCCGTAATCCATCTTCTATGGGGCTGTGATCGAGTGATTCAAACAGCCTCTTTAGCCTTTTGATATTAATAACTATTAAACTATTACATCGGGATATTCAGAATGACAGCCTTTAAACCCCAGCCTTTAGCCAACGACTCCACTATGCCTTTTCGGCGCCTGACACTCTGTTCAGCCGTGATGACGGCGTTATTAGCGGGGGGCTATGGCCGCTCAGCGTATGGGGGAAGCTGCCAGGGTTCAGTGTCAGTGGTTTTTTGCGGCGAAGCTGCTGACTCTAAGAACGACGTCACGGTCAAGGTTAGCCCCGAGAGTGGTGATTTGACAGTGACTACCATCTCAGGGTTTGGTATTACTACCGCCGAATCCGCTGCGTTTTTGCTTGCAACCTCGAGTGGGGGGCTGACCTTTACCGATGAATACAAGTCAGTAATTACAGGTGCATCCGATGGTATATATGCCGATGTTGGTGCTGGGGCCGTGAGTATCACGACTACAGGGTCTGTGATAGGTCAAGACGGCAGCGGTATAGATATTAGTGGTGTTGGTTATGGTTATGGTATCAGAGATCGTTTTACTATCAGTGCGGCTGATGTCACTGGTAAAACCTCTGGTATTTTGGTTAATGTTGCCGATTTTGTAGACGTTAGTATTACGACTACAGGCTCGGTAACCGGTCAATACGGCTATGGTATAAGCGCCCTCAACTCTAGTTCTCTCGAAGGTTCAAACCTTACTATTTCTGCTGAGGGTTCCGTAACTGGCGGGGATACCGGAATCTCCGCTTTTAATCAGTATGGCGGCAATTTGAATATTACGTCTACCGGAACTGTGGAAGGTACCGATGGGAGAGGTATTAATGCGCAGTCATCGAACTATGGTACTGATCTAACTATCGAGGCTGTTGACGTGACCGGCGGTACCGAGGGTATCTGGGCGTCCCACGAAGGCGACGGAGACCTGAGTATTACGTCTACTGGCACTGTAGCTGGCATAGAGGGAGATGGCATCTATGCCTCCAACGTCAATAGTGGCGATCTAACCATCAATGCAGATGACGTGTCTGGTAGTTCGAACGGTATTAACGCGCAGAACAACGGCGCCAAGCTGAGCATTGAATCCACTGGCGCTGTTGAAGGAACTAATGGCTATGGGATTTACGCGACAAGCATGGGCGCAGGTCTAACCATTATTGCGGCAGACGTGACTGGTAGTTCGAGCGGTATTCAAGCGTCTAACAGCGGCAGCGGAGACCTGAGTATTACGTCGACAGGCACTGTAGCTGGCGCTGAGGGTTATGGGATCTATGCCTCCAATATCTATGATACCGATCTAGAGATCATTGCTGCGATTGTGACGGGTAGTCAGGATGGTATTAGGGCAGATCAGGGTGGCGACGGCGCGCTGAGTATTACATCCAGTGGCGCTGTTACAGGCAATGGCGGCTATGGGATTTATGCGGCAAGCATGGGCAAAGACCTAACCATTGATGCTGCAGACGTGACTGGTAGTTCGAGCGGTATTAAGGCAGATCAGAGTGGCGACGGCGCGCTGAGTATTAGATCAACTGGCGCTGTTGAAGGAACTAATGGCTATGGGATTTATGCGACAAGCATGGGCACCGGAGAGCTTAGTATTACGTCTATTGGCGGTGTATATGGTACAGAGGGTGACGGGATCTATGCCCGCAACTTCAATAATGCCGATCTAGCCATCAGCGCTGCGATTGTGACGGGTAGTCAGGATGGTATTGATGCGCGCCAGTATGGCGCCGGGGTGCTGAGCGTTTCATCTACTGGAACTGTGACAGGCAATGGTGGTTATGGCATCAGGGCGGTTTATGGTTTGTCGCTTATAGTCGATAACGATGAGGACGGGTATGCTGAGGTTGCTTTGGTGAGTAGTGCTAACACAATGGCTGCTGACAAAGGTATTAGTACTACTGGGATTCACAGTATAACCATCGACGCTGTTGATGTGACGAGCTCCAACCAAGGTATTCACGCAACCAATCTTTCAGGCAGCGGCGCGCTGAGCATTACATCCACTGGAGATGTTGTAGGGACTTCTGGACACGGAATCTTAGCCGTCAACTATTTCTCTGGCACTGATCTAACCATCCAAACTGCGAATGTATCCGGTAGTCTCGGTATTTTGGCGTCTAACATCGGCAGCGGCGCGCTGACTATTTCATCGACTGGAACTGTGGTAGGTACCAAGTCCATGGGCATCGCAGCGGCGAATGGGTTGGGTACTGATCTAACTATCAGTGCCTTTGAAGTGACGGGCGATCTATCTGGAATTTTAGCGGTTAACGAGGGCACCGGCGCGCTGACTATTTTGTCTACTGGTGATGTAACAGGCATTGGTGCCAGTGGAATATCTGCGCAAAACTACGGCACTGATCTAACCATCCGCGCAGAGAATGTGACTGGTGGTGCGGTTGGTATTGATGCACGTCAGTCTGGCTCTGGCGCGGTGAGTATTACATCCATTGGCGCTGTGACAGGCCAAGCTGGAAATGGCATTAGTGCGGTTAATGGACTCCCTGCATCCATTGGCGCTGTGACGAGCAGTGCGAGCGCAATGGTTGCTGACAAAGGTATTAGTGCAGCTGGGATTCACAGTATAACCATCGATGCTGTTGATGTGACGGGTGAAACCAAAGGTATTTACGCGAAGAACAATGCTGGCCTGGGTGACCTGAGGATTACGTCTACTGGCGCTGTAATGGGCAAAGCGGGTGATGGGATCTATGCCTATAGCAACCAAAACGCTGCTCTAACTATAGATGCTGCGGTTGTGATTGGTGTTGAAGAGGGTATTGAGGCGCATCAGAATGGCTACGGCGCGCTGAGTATTACAGCCACTAGCGTTGTTGTAGGCAATACTGGCAATGGAATTTATGCGGCAAACGAGGGTACTGATCTAACCATCGATACAGCGGAGGTGAGTGGTACGATCAGTGGTATTAACGCGATTAACAACGGTACCGGAGACCTGAGTGTTATTTCTACTGGCGCTGTCGTAGGCTACGCTGCACATGGGATTTCGGGCTACAACTCATTCTATAGTGGTGGTGGTCTAACCATCAGTGCCGTGGATGCAGAGGGCGGTGAAAAGGGTATTGATGCGCGTCAGTATGGCGACGGTGCGTTGAGCATTACATCCACTGGCGCTGTTAAAGGTAATGCTGGCCACGGAATTTATGCGGCATCGTCTGGTACACATCTAACCATTGATGCTGTGAACGTGACTGGTGGCCAAAGGGGCATAAATGCGACTAACTCTGGCACAGGCCTGCTGGGTATTAGATCTACTGGCGCTGTTACAGGCGAAACTGGCATCGGAATTAACGCGACAAACGCGGGCACCGATTTAACCATCAATGCTGTGGATGTGTCTGGATCTAATTGGGGGATTTACGCGAAGAACAACGGCACCGGAGACCTGAGTATTACATCCGTTGGCACTGTTACAGGCACTACTGTACACGGGATTCGGGGCAACAACTCGTCGTATGGCGACAACCTTACCATCAATACTGCGGGCGTGACCGGTGCAGTCCTGGGTATTCATGCTACCAACTATGGCACTGACGCGCTGGGTATTACATCTACTGGCGCTGTTACAGGCCAAGCTGCCTATGGTATGAATGCGCGCAACTTTGGCACCGATCTAACCATCCAAGCTGCAGACGTGACGGGTAGCACATCCGGTATTAATGCTTTTAACGATGGGAGCGGAGCGTTGAGTATTACCTCTTCTGGAGCTGTGATAGGCCAAGGTGTCCATGGTATGTCTGTGGGCAACGGTGGCACCGATCTAACCATCCAAGCTACAGACGTGACGGGTAGCATCTCCGGTATTAATGCTTATAACGATGGGAGCGGAGCGTCGAGTATTACCTCTTCTGGAGCTGTGATAGGCCAAGCTGTCTTTGGTATTTTTGCGCGCAACGTTGGCACCGATCTAACCATCCAAGCTGCAGGCGTGACGGGTGGACTCTACGGTATTAGAACTTATAACGGTGGGAGCGGAGCGTCGAGTATTACCTCTTCTGGAGCTGTGATAGGCCAATCTATCCATGGTATGAGTGCGCACAACTTTGGCACCGATCTAACCATCCAAGCTGCAGACGTGACGGGTGGGCTCGACGGTATTGGAGCTTATAACCTTGGGAGCGGAGCGTCGAGTATTACCTCTTCTGGAGCTGTGATAGGCCAAAATGGCAATGGTATTTTTGCGGCAAACGATGGCACCGATCTAACCATCAATGCAGCGGACGTGTCTGGTACGAGCAGTGGTATTAACGCGACTAGCAACGGCACCGGAGACCTGAGTATTACGTCTACTGGTGCTGTAACAGGTTCTGATGCTGCAGGGATTTATGGCAAAAACAGTTTATCCGCTAATGATCTGACCATCATGGCGGCAGATGTGTCTGGTGGACTTGTAGGTATTGTTGCGGTCAACACTGGTACTGGTGATTTAAGCATTGCAGCGACAGGCGATGTGACAGGTACTGCTGGTAACGGAATTGATGCAACAAATGCGGGCACTGACTTAACCATCGACGCTGTGGCAGTGACGGGTGGAGTAAGCGGTATTGTTGCGGCTAATTCTGGCAGCGGCGCACTGAGTATTGTGGCGACAGGCGATGTGACAGGTACCGCTGAAAACGGGATTGATTCAACAACGGCGGGCACTGACTTAACGATTGACGCTGTCAACGTGACGGGTGGCTTAAAAGGCATTAGCGCGATTAACGACGGTACTGGTGCGGTCAGTATTACATCGACTGGCACTGTGACAGGAACTACTGGCGATGGGGTTTTTGCCGACAGCAAAGATGGTACAGATCTAACCATTAATGCTGCGATTGTGACGGGTGGTAACAATGGTATTCGTGCGCACAACAATGGCAGTGGAGACCTGAGTATTACGTCTACTGGAGCTGTAACAGGTTCTGGTGCTGCAGGGATTTTTGGCGGAAGCATTGTAGGCACTAATGATATCACCATCATCGCGGCAGACGTGTCTGGTCGCTATGGGATTGTTACGATGAGCGCTGGTCTAGGCGCCGTGAGTATTACATCTACTGGAACCGTAATAGGCACTAATGGCCCCGGCGTTTATGCCTATAACTCGCTCTTCGGCACCGATCTAACCATCCAAGTTGCAGACGTGACGGGTGCAACCAAGGGTATTGCTGCGACTCAGTCTGGCAGCGGCGCACTGAGTATTGCGGCGACAGGAGATGTGACAGGTGCTTCTGCTCACGGGATTGATGCAGTAACTGTTGGCACCGAGTTAACAATTGATGCTGTGAACGTGACGGGAGAGCTTAACGGCATTTTTGCCAATAACAATGGTACCGGAGACCTGAGTATTACGTCTACTGGGGCTGTAACAGGTACTAATTATAGAGGTATTGGTGCGACAAACTCCGGTACCGATCTAACCATCAATGCTGCGGTTGTGTCTGGTTATGATTGGGGTATTTACGCGAAGAACAACGGCACCGGAGACCTGAGTATTACATCCGTTGACACTGTTACAGGCACTTCTGCAAATGGGATTGATGCAATAAATGGGGGCACCAGCTCAACCATTGATACTGTAAACGTGACGGGTGGCATTACCGGTATTGTTGCGGCTCACGCAGGTACTGGCGCGCTGAGTATTACGGCGACAGGAGATGTGATAGGTGGAACGAATCGTGGAATTGATGCGTCGTCTAGTGGTACAGATCTAACGATTGATGCTAGGAACGTGACGGGTCGCGTGGACGGCATTGTTGCCTATAATTCTGGCAGCGGTGCACTAAGTATTACGTCTACTGGATCTGTGACAGGCTCTATCGTTAATGGTATTACTGCTGCAAACACGACTTTTGGTACCGATCTAATCATCAGCACGGCAGATGTGGAGGGTGGAGTAAGCGGCATTGTGGCGTTCAACCTCGCGTAATCAGCTGGTGTAATGAGTGTTGCGTCGACTGGAGTTGTAACAGGTGCTACTTTTAATGGAATTCAAGCGGTGAATAACGGTACCGACATAAGTATCAGTGCGACCGAGGTGTCGGGTGGAGGCTCAGGTATTAATGCACTTAATACTGGCACCGGTGTGCTGAGTATTACGTCTACTGGTGCTGTTATAGGTGAAACGTCTACTGGAATTATTGCGTCGTCTAGTGGTACCGATCTAACCCTCCAAGTTGCAGACGTGACCGGTGCCATGAATGGTATTCTTGCCTTTAACACTGGTACTGGCGCCCTGAGTATTGCGGCTGAGGGAGATGTTAAAGCCACTACTATTACCGGGATTTCAGCGACAACCTCTGGAACAGATCTAACGATTGATGTTGTGAACGTGATTAGTGGATATGTCGGTATTGTTGCCGATAACACTGGCACTGGTGTGCTCAGTATTACCTCTACTGGTGCTGTGACAGGTACAACGGGTAGCGGCATTATTTCGTCGTCTACTGGTACCGATCTAATCCTCCAAGTTACAGATGTGACGGCCGGAGTTATGGGTATTGTTGCGGCTAACTCAGGCAGCGGCGCAGTGAGTATTACATCGACAGGAGATGTGACAGGTATCAATGCTGCGGGTATTTATGCGATGACCTCTGGCACTGACTTAACGATCGACGCTGTGGCAGTGACGGGTGGTCTTGCAGGTATTGTTGCGGTCAACACTGGTACTGGTGATTTAAGCATTGCAGCGACAGGCGATGTGACAGGTACTGCTGATAACGGAATTGATGCAACAAATGCGGGCACTGACTTAACCATCGACGCTGTCAACGTGACGGGTGGCTTAAAAGGCATTAGCGCGATTAACACTGGCACTGGGGCGCTGAGTATTACATCTACTGGAGATGTAACAGGTACTGCTGATAACGGGATTAATGCAACGACTGCTGGCACCGACTTAACCATTGATACTCTGAACGTGACGGGTGGCGTTACCGGCATTGTTGCGGCTAACTCTGGCAGCGGCGCACTAAGTATTACGTCTACTGGATCTGTGACAGGCTCCACCTCTAATGGTATTACTGCCTCAAACACGACTTCTGGTACCGATCTAACCCTTCAAGTTGCAGACGTGACTGGCGTTATTGTTGGTATTCAGGCGCATAATTACGGTAGCGGTGCGCTGAATATTACGTCTACTGGCGCTGTAACAGGTTCTTCTAATTTTGGGATTTTTGGCACAAACAGTTTATCCGCTAATGATCTGACCATCATGGCGGCAGATGTGTCTGGTGGACTTGTAGGAATTCTTGCGGATAACACTGGTACTGGTGATTTAAGCATTGCAGCGACAGGCGATGTGACAGGTACTGCTGATCACGGAATTGATGCAACAAATGCGGGCACTGACTTAACCATCGACGCTGTGGCAGTGACGGGTGGCTTAAAAGGCATTAGCGCGGTTAACACTGGCACTGGGGCGCTGAGTATTACATCTACTGGAGATGTAACAGGTACTGCTGATAACGGAATTGATGCAGTAACGGCGGGCGCCGATTTAACCATTGATGCCCTGGACGTGACGGGTGGACTTGCAGGAATTGTTGCGGATAGTACTGGTACTGGCGCGCTGAGTATTACGTCTACTGGTGCTGTGATAGGTGAAACGTCTACTGGAATTGATGCGTCGTCTATTGGTACTGCCTTAACCATCCAAGTTGCAGATGTGAACGGTGTAACCAGCGGTATTAATGCGATTAACGGTGGCAGCGGAGCGTTGAGTATTACCTCTTCTGGAACTGTGACAGGCACTGCTGATGACGGGATTCACGCGGCGACTGCGGGCACCAGCTTAAGGATCAACACTGCTAACGTGACGGGCGGCGTAAAAGGCATTAGTGCGCTTAATAGTGGCACCGGCGTGCTACGTATTGATAGTTCAGGCCTGGTAACAGGGCTCGGGGGCGCAGGAATTATCGCTCATAACCTCAATAGTGCTGCGACAGCTATGAGGCTCAATGTGAACTCAGTATCGGGTTCAACTAGGGGTATTGAAGTGGCACAGCAGGGCACCGGTGAGTTGAATATCAACATCTCCGGTCTGGTTCAGGGCGGTTCAGACGCAGGTTTGGTTATTGCCGATATGGCCGCAGGCACAGTCGGAACCATCATCAATTCAGGCACCTTAACGTCGGCACAACTTGGTGGTGTTAGATTTACGGATCTGGCTCTATTTGCAGGTGATTTCAACAACCAAGGTGATATCACCGCTGGTCTTAGCGGTATTGCCTTCGATGCTAGTCCCACTACTCATGGCATTGTGCTTAATCAAATCAACGGAACCATCAGCGGCGATGTTCTATTGGGTACCGGTGACGACCTTTTCACTTTCTCCGGCGGTGTTATCGACGGTGATATTATTGGTCAGTCGGTGGGTACAGTGAATATAAATGCGGGTGCTGGAAACATCTTGACGCTTAACGGAGTGACCAATGTCGAAGACTTTAATATTGTCAGCGGCACCCTTAATCAGCTCGGTGATTTCTCTACTGCAGGAAACACTACGACCATAGCCAGCGGCGCAACCCTATCGTTTAGCACCCCTATTGCCGGATCCGGGGCGTTTATCTCTTCAGGTAATGTGCAGTTTCTTGGCGATGAAGCAACCGGGGGCTTACTCACACAGGCTGGAACAGTAACCTTAGAAAGCGGCAGCACTATCGATGTCCCATTATTCATAGCTACGGCAGATGAGTCAGATGTTCGGATAATTATGAATACGACCAGTTTTGTCGATAATGGGGCCATCGTCATCGAGGACAGCCTTTGGTATAACTTTGAACTCTTGGCCGACAATGGAGTTGTGTCTGTAACGGTCTCCACGGAAGATCTGAGTACTTTATCAACTGACCCCAATATCTCGGCTTTTGGTGCGGCGCAAACAGCCTTTTTCGGGAACGGTGGCCAAGGCGCGGTGATAGATTATTTATCTCTTCTGCCAGATTATGATGTGGATGACTTTGAACAGGCCGCAGGTATATTCAGCCCCTCTGTAAGTGGTGCGGTAGTTCAGGGTGCACTGCTGGTGAATGATGCCAGTTCACGTTTGATTACCCAGCGCTTTGCCAATGATACAAACGGCGAACAGTTCAACGGTTTGTGGCTACAAGCTTTCGGTGGCACTGCTGAGCAAGATGGGACAGATAGCGTGCTAGGTTTTGATGCTAATACCGACGGTGTAGCCTTGGGTTATGATCGTGATCTGGGTCAGTGGCGTGCAGGTGTTGCCTTGAGTCGCGGAGAAACAGAGGTTGATAACGACCGTTTTGCCAATGATCAAATTGAAATCCAAAGCACAGATATCACGCTTTACGGAGGCTATAAGCTGGATCAATGGTTTGCCAGTGCCAGTTTAAGTGTTGCCTCCTTAGATTATGATTTCAAGCGCACCAGCTTAGTGCCAGGTGAAAGCGGTATTAAAGCGAACACCAGTGGTGATTTGTTGCGCCTAGCGGTGGCGGCGGGTATGCACTACACCGAAATCAATGGTGTGGCTTTGGCTCCAGTGGTTAGCCTGCTCTACACCAGTTTAGGGGTGGACGGTTTCACTGAAATCGGCGGCGCTAATATGCAAATCAATTACGCTGATAACGCTACGCTGACCTCAGAGCTGGGCATTAACGCGTCGAAGCTGTTGGTCACCAATGAGTGGACTATTACACCCAGCGCCAGTCTTGCTTGGAGTCATGAATATCTTGAAGAATCTGAGCAGGCAATGGTTAAATTTGCCGATCAATCCTTTGAGCAGAATGGCTTCGAGCGCAATCAAGATCAGGTTAAGCTTGGTTTAGCTGTCGAGGCAATCAATAGTGAGGGTGTTATTGTTGGTGCAAGCTACAGAGCGTCAATGGGCAGTGACTTCACGAGCAATCAGGGTTCTGTAACCGTTCGATATGAATTCTAATTGAATGGCCTGTTAGCCTGTATAATCTCTATCCAGCAAAAAGCCCCTGTAATCATTAGATTGCAGGGGCTTTTTGCTTTTCCCTTTACTGCTTTTTAGCCAGTTTTAGCCAGTTCTAGATCACTCAGCAACAGAAACTCAAATACTCCAATACTCCAATACTCCAATACTCCAATACTCCAATACTCCAATACTCCAATACTCCAATACTCCAATACTCCAATACTCCAATACTCAAATACTCAAATCCATAAGGTTGTAGTTTTTAAGTGACGCCTTAACCTCCGCATTCCACAAAGGCTTTTCAGTGTCATTGGCTATTGGTGCATAGTCATAGGGTACTTCGCTTGGGAATCTCTGCTTGCGTGCCGCAATGGCTATGCCAATTAGTCTAGAACGATGTTTGATAAAGGCTTCATCAAAGGTTGCGGCTTCCGCATGCAGGCCAGCACCTCGCACATTTAGCACTGATGCCATTGGGTGGAAACCAAAGTTGACCGTCACCCTTTTTTCCAGGCCGGTATTGGCGAAGGATCCATGGAGTATTTGGCGGCTATTGATAACCACATCACCAGGGTTACAAATAATAGGTATGGCTTCCGGAAGACGCTCAGTGCCTGCCTTAGAAACCAGTTCGACAATATTCACTCTACTGTTCTTGTGGCTGCCGGGCACAACCCAGACGCCATTCACTGCAGTACTGCCGTAGACTTGGCCCATAAAGTTAAAGCCATGAATATTCTCGTCAAAGACCGAGCTGTCCCAGTGGGTGTCGCCATCCTGATGCCAGGACACTGCGGCGCCAAGCCCTGCATCTTTAATAAACAAACCCTCATGAAAGGGCACAAAGTCCTTGCCGTTAACTGCTTCGGCCATTTTTAAAAGCCCTGGATGTGCGTATGTCCGCAGGCAGGCATCTGAATACTGTAATGAGCCACCCAGGTATAGCGGCGTCGCCTGTGGAGCACCTTCGCCCGGCTTTGGCTCAAATAATTTAACCTGATGACGGCCATTAAGCATCGCTGTGCCACCCAGTGGATCTGATAGTGGCTTTGCCCATTGCAAGGCAAACCCTTCTCTATCAGAACCCAGAGCGGGCCTGCCTTTAGCGTCTAGTATTGCGCCCATCGCAGTGGGGAAATTTTCACGCATTTGCTCTATATCGTTTTTCAAATCATTGAGTTCGTCTTTACCTAGAGCATTCTCAAAAATATAGAAGCCATATTTTGAATAGGTTTTCAGAATATCAGGGTGAATATCGCCGTTCTCGTCAAAGCGAATAGGGCCACGGTTTGGCAGGGCTAGGGCTTTCTCTTGACCCTGAATAAGATATTGCTTCATTTGCTCAGCGTCGTCACCGTAGTAGGCGGCGCAAGCGTCGATAGATTGAGTAATGTCTTTGAACATGGGAGTTGCCACCTTGGATATTCTGTTTTTATTTTTATTTTGAGTGAGTATATTTCATGGGGCTCGTCAGGCCAACCCTCAGGGGCGCGGCATTGGCTGAAACAGTCTGCGTTCTCTTAGGGGGGCTTTTCTGTCATGATGATCGACTCGATTATCCGCAGAGTTAAACGATAATCAGATAGTCAATAATAACGATTCCGGCGGTGTTTCCGTTTAGCTGGAACAGCTAATAAGGCCTCGGGCATTTAGTGGCTTTTTCTTTTTTTGGGAGGGGGGATTAGTATGGTCGAAATACTGTCGATAGCGATTGCCGTTACTCTAATAACGTCGGTGTTTATCTGCCTCAAGTGGCGCAATAGTCGCTGCATGGGTCAAACACCACTGTCTCTAGTGGCCTTTTCCGCGATCTTGTTTACCTCTGGCCTGGATGTTGGGCTGATTATGTTTCCCCTGGTCGAGTTCCCCGTCTACGCTGCAGAGGAAGCCTATAGCTTCACCAACCCACTGGCGATTGAGTTTGGATTTTGGGGCTTCCTGGTCTGGGCTTTCTATTTTTTGACCACCTTTTATTTTTGTATAGTGGAGCCGAAAGTCGGGCTGTTTCAACTCAGGCCGATTCGCTGGATTAACAATCTGATTGTCATTGCCACCTGCGCCTTTACAGCCTTTCTGTTTCTCAGCTATGCGCCCAACTATATCAATGGCATAACGCCATTACAGAAGTACAGTTTGGTCGGCTTTATTATCCTGATGGCGGTCTGGTCGAGCACCGAAATTCGCTATCTCAAGATACTCAGCCTCGCCTCCAGTGGCTTGTTTTTGCTGCTCAATATTGTGATGCTCTTGGCCTCTGGTGCTTCTATAAATGAGTATCTAGGGACTCTGAGCAATATCGCGGGCTACTTTGAAAACATTCATCGTTTTGTCAGCCCAATCAGTGATTACCATGGCTGGTATCTATTCTGGTGGTTTGCCTGGAGCATTATGATTGGTCAGTTTGTCGCCCGATTTGTCGGTGGTCTTAAGGTCTGGCAGCTCATGGCAGCACTGCTGGTGATTCCCTCCATTGCCATAGCCCTGTGGTTTGCCACGCTCTACTATTATTTTGCCAACGGTATTCCGGTGAACGGAGTGCTTAATGCCGCAATGGTTATAGTCGGAGTGATCTTTGTGATCAACTCTCTGGACTCATTGATTAGGTTGTATACCGATAATTTAGCTCTTGGCGTGGATAGGGTAGGTCGAGGAAAATACGTTCTTGGCAACTGGTTGTTAATCGCCTCATTGGTTCTGTTATATCAGTTTACGCCCTTTGAAATTGAGTGGGTGGGACTGATTGTTATCGGGTTGTATCTAGTCATCTATATACTGCTATTTAAGGGTCGTAGAGAGTTAGCCGAGCGCTTTTCTATCGAACAAAAGGCTATTTAAGTCAGCTTCTAGTCAGTTTCTAGTCAGTTTTAAGAGAATGAACATAATGCAAAAGCAAAAAAACATTGATTACATTGTTGTAGGTGCTGGCTCTGCGGGAGCCATTGTCGCCTCACGTCTCAGTGAAGATCCTAACTGTGAAGTGCTGCTGGTTGAATATGGTGGCGGCGATGGCAGTGTCTTTGTGCGTATGCCCTCGGCATTGGGTATTCCCATGAACAGCAAAAAATATAATTGGGGTTTTGAGACTGCTGAAGAACCCTATCTGGACAACCGCCGAATGAACTGTCCGCGAGGCAAAGTGATAGGGGGTACCTCGTCTATTAATGGCATGGTCTATGTGCGCGGTAACGCGGCTGATTTTGATCAGTGGGAAGAGCAGGGTGCCAGCGGCTGGAACTATCAAAACTGCCTGCCATACTTCAAAAAATTCGAGAATCATCAATGTCGCGACACAGACTATACGGGCAATTCAGGCCCAGTTGCGATCAGTGATGGCAACAATATGCGCAACCCACTGTATCGTGCTTTTATCGACGCAGGAGTCGAAGCGGGTTATGGGGAAACTCAGGACTACAACGGCTACCGTCAGGAAGGCTTCGGGCAAAAGTTTATGAATGTGGACCGCGGTATTCGTGCATCCACTGGCTATTCCTATCTAAAGGCCGCTAACAAACGCTCTAATCTAACCATCCTTAAGCATGCACTGGTTACGCGAATTGTCTTTGAGGGTAATACAGCCACGGGTATTGAATGCAAAATAGGCGGTAAAAGTAGGCTATACAACGCCCAGAAGGAAGTCATTATCAGCGCTGGGGCTATTGGCTCACCGCAGTTGCTTCAGGTGTCTGGGATAGGCCCACGCAAAACTCTAGAGGCTGCGGGCATTGATCTGCTGCATGAGTTGCCCGGTGTGGGTGAGAACCTCCAAGACCATTTGGAGTTTAACTTTCAATATCACTGCAAGCAGCCTATCAGTCTAAACTCAGAGTTGGGTCTGTTTAAAAAGGGCTTAATTGGCGCGCGTTGGTTGTTATTCAAAACCGGCCTCGGGCGCACCAATCATTTTGAAGCCTGCGCCTTTATTCGCTCCAAGGTGGGGGTTAAATCCCCGGATATTCAGTATCACTTTTTACCTGGCGCCATTACCTATGATGGTTCGGTTGCGATTAAAGGTCATGGCTTTCAAGTCCATGTGGGACACAATAAGCCTACTAGCCGCGGCCATGTGCGAGCGCTGTCTGGGGATCTGAGTCAGCACCCAGAGATACTGTTTAACTACTTGGAAACAGAAATCGATCGTCAAGGATTTCGTGACTGTGTCCATTTAACTCGAGAAATTATGCGTCAGCCGGCCATGGATGAGTTTCGCGGTGAGGTGATTCAACCGACTAATGAAGTGCGGACAGATGAGCAGATTGACGCCTTTGTTAGAGCCTCTGTAGACAGTGCCTATCATCCCTGCGGTACCTGTAAAATAGGTGTTGATAAGATGGCAGTGGTGGACTCAGAACTGCGTGTGCGAGGTATTAAAAACCTGCGGGTTATCGATGCTTCAGTCTTTCCTACCATCCCCAATGGCAACCTCAATGCACCCACTATGATGCTTGCAGAGCGCGGCGCAGATATAGTCAAAGGGGCTCAGTTGCTGCCTTCTTCAGAGGTTCCGGTTTATACAGATATGCGCTGGCAAGAGCGGCAGCGAGAGGCAATGGCTGAACGCTAAACTCTTATTCTTATTCTTATTCTTATTCTTATTCTTATTCTTATTCTTGCGATCTGAGTATCAGTAGGTTATTGGCTCAACTAGATTTGGCTCGACCCTATTGGCACCATCTCTAAAGCCCTGCAATGATTAGTTTGTAGGGCTTTTTTACGCTTCCTAGAGAATATGGCTAAATCAATTACTTCGGAGTGCTAGCGAGCATCGGAATTCAGTTGATCGCTGAAACAGAGCACCTGAACTTATTCTAGTTGTGTGCCGAAGCTATTCATATAAGTATAGGAATCGTGTAAGTACTAAAGCCATAATAATAAAAATAGAGGGGCATAGTAGCTCGAATATCGATTGAGAAAGTTGCGAAAAGGAGGTCGTCTTCAGCTCGAGCTATGTCAATAAATGGATATAAAAATAATTATTCAACATGTTGGCTTGAAACTAATTCTTGTTGTGCTTTTAGGCTTTTCAGCCTTGCCTGCCTCTGCTTCCACAGTCTACTGGGGAGGCGTTTCCTTCGCGTCTTGGGATGATCGCCAAGCGCTATTTCCCAATGTTGCAAAATTTCTGTGCCGTGGCGGTGGCGATTGTGTCGACTCAAATTTAGACTCATGGGCTCTAAACGGGGTTTTAAAAGCAGAGTTTTCAGCTTTTAATCTATCAACTGATTTAATTTCTCCCGATCAAATTGAAGCGGTCATCATGACGCCAATGATCACTGGCGAATCACTGTCGGTTGTTAAAGATATTACCAACAGTAACGTCAATTACCTTCATGTCTACCGAATCTATGCTTCTCTAGTGTTTTTTGAAGTCGGTTCTGGACGCCTCATATCGGCCAAGCCAGTGGTTGTACAATACACCGACACTCTTCCATCTATAGCCGATGAGGATACCGTTAGTCAGGGTTTTGCGCGCTTGGCCAATCCGAGTTCCGGCGGCGTTAATCTATTTGATGAACTTTTCAAAAGAGCGGTTAATACCTCTCCATTCAGTTTCTCTGAAAAGTACGCACGAGTGGTGTCGATCAATATTGTCCCGGAAGCCCTTGCAGAGCTTGATCCCAATTTAGATATCAGCGCCTGGAAAACCCAGATCGCGCGCCAGCTTGAAGCCTATATCGTCGATGCGACC
>Ga0075443_10000302_pt1 | contig 21018 bp, 18 predicted proteins | sample CoawatmetaG00DNA_3_FD_71583 | JGI IMG/M metagenome (GOLD analysis project Ga0075443, IMG submission 71583) | Marine microbial communities from the West Antarctic Peninsula - Coastal water metaG006-DNA | ecosystem: Environmental > Aquatic > Marine > Coastal | place: Atlantic Ocean: West... | reverse complement strand
TGTATCTGCCTCTGTTATAAAAACCGCTTACCGTTTATCAAAATCAATATTACTGTTTTCTTAACTACTTAAATTGTTCTGTCTTTAACAATGCTTACTCAAACCTTCTGCTGCACCTACGTCGATTATTTAATCGGCGGAGGTGTAGTGAATGTGTGGTAAGGCGCTGGAGATGGAATAGTCCATTCCAAACCTTCAGGATTATCCCAAACGGCATCTGTTGCTTTTTCGCCACCACGAATGGTTTTGATAACGATAAACAAGAAGAACACTTGGCTAAAGCCGAATAAGAATGCGCCCATGCTAGCAACTTGGTTAAAGTCAGCAAACTGCAATGCATAGTCAGGAATTCGACGAGGCATGCCCGCTAGACCAACAAAGTGCATTGGGAAGAAAGTCAGGTTTAAACCAACAAACGATAACCAAAAATGCGCTTTACCTAATCGCTCGTCATACATGTTGCCACACCACTTCGGCAACCAGTAATAGACAGCAGCGAAGATCGAGAACACTGCACCCGGCACTAATACATAGTGGAAGTGAGCAACTACGAAATAGGTGTCATGGTATTGGAAATCGGCTGGCGCAATCGAAAGCATCAAGCCAGAGAAACCACCAATGGTAAACAAGATAACAAAGGCAATGGCAAACAGCATTGGCGTTTCAAATGTCATCGAACCGCGGAACATGGTCGATATCCAGTTGAAAACCTTAACGCCTGTTGGCACTGCAATTAACATCGTTGCATACATAAAGAAGAGCTCGCCCGCAATTGGCATACCGACCGTAAACATATGGTGAGCCCATACAATAAACGATAGGAAGGCAATCGACGCTGTGGCATACACCATAGAGGCATAACCAAATAACGGCTTACGCGCAAACGTTGGGATAATCGCCGAAACGATACCGAACGCTGGCAAGATCATGATATACACTTCAGGGTGACCGAAGAACCAGAAAACGTGCTGGAACAATACGGGATCACCACCACCTGCAGCACTAAAGAAACTCGTGCCAAAGTGAATGTCCATTAACATCATTGTTACGCAACCGGCTAATACTGGCATTACCGCAATTAATAAGTAAGCCGTGATTAACCAAGTCCATACGAACAATGGCATTTTCATTAACGTCATGCCTGGTGCGCGCATATTCAATATCGTTGCAATGATATTGATTGAACCCATAATCGATGACGCACCCATAATGTGAACGGCAAAGATAAAGTAAGTTACGCTTGGCGGTGCATAAGTTGTTGATAACGGTGCGTAGAATGTCCAACCGAAGTTAGGACCGCCACCTTCCATTAATAACGTTGATGCCAACAATGTGAAGGCAAACGGTAAAATCCAGAAGCTCCAGTTGTTCATGCGTGGCAGGGCCATATCTGGCGCGCCAACCATCATTGGAATCATCCAGTTCGCTAAGCCAACAAACGCTGGCATAACAGCACCAAACACCATCACGAGACCGTGCATGGTTGTCATTTGATTGAAAAACTCAGGCTCAACTAATTGTAAACCTGGCTGAAATAACTCAGCTCGAATGACTAGCGCAAACACGCCGCCCATAAGAAACATGGCAAAACTGAACCATAAGTACATTGAGCCAATATCTTTGTGGTTAGTTGTAAATAACCAACGCCCAAAACCTTTTGCCGGACCGTGATCACCCATCTTCGGTGCTCCTTATTGATTTTTCTTGAAAGTTAAAATGTCGACTGGCTGGAGCTGATCGCCCATGTTGTTACCCCAAGCATTACGCTTAAAAGTAATAACAGATGCTAAGTCGATATTATTAAGTTGATTGCCAAAGACTGGCATGACTGCATTACCAGCAACACCGTTGACCATCACATTGATATGGGCATTAATTGGGCCTGTAGTAATACCGGTGCCAACAAGGGATGGTCCAAGACCACCGCCACCATTAGCGCCATGACAAGCCACGCAATTTGCCTGATAAACTTTTTCGCCGCGAGCATACAGTTCATCCATTGTGAACGTTTGCGACATCGCCGCTTTTAACTCTTCGGCTTCGTCTTTTTTACCTGCTAACCAATTTTCGTAATCGGCTTCTTCCATGGCGTGAACCACAATCGGCATAAAGCCATGCGATTTACCACAAAGCTCAGCACACTGACCGCGGTAAATGCCCGGCTCATCAATAATGGTCCATGCGTCATTAACGAATCCTGGAATCGCATCACGCTTAACCGCTAAGGCAGGAACCCACCAAGCATGTAACACATCATTCGCAGTAATTAAGAAACGGACCTTCTTATTAATAGGAATAACTAATGGCTCATCGACTTCAAGGAGATAATGCTCACCTTTTGGCGCAAGACCATAAATTTCATCTTGTGGCGTAGTAAGGTTACTAAAGAAGCTTACATCTTCACCAAGATACTCGTATTGCCACTTCCACTGGTAGCCAACAATTTTAATGTTGATTTCAGCTTCTGAAGAATCATAGATTTTGATGAGCGAAGATGTCGCTGGAATCGCCATAAATACTAAGATAAGGGCAGGGATAAGTGTCCAAGCTAGCTCAACAGCTGTGCTTTCATGAAACTTAGCAGGCACTGCACCCGAAGATTTACGGTGCATAATCATGGAGTAAAACATCACTCCAAAAACAACTACGCCAATCCAAACACAGATCCAGAAGATCAGCATATGAAGATCGTATATCTCATGGCTTACGGCAGTAACGCCCTCAGTCATATTTAGACCCCAACGCTGGGCTTCATCAACCACTGCATCGCTGGCGCCAAAAGCTTGAACGCTAGTCATTAGCAAGGTTGGCAGTAATAACACCTGACCCAACACCCACAAAAGCTTACTTGCAAGCTGTTTGCCTATTAAACGCATAATCCACCTTCTCCTAAAACACATATATATATAACTAATAAATATCGACTGACGCTATGCCAATCCAGTACCAGAACGCCTAAAAACGGCGGCCAACACTCATAAAACCTCTTTTCATCTAGCTCAGCACAGACACCTAATTTCTAAGACAAGTTAATATCGACCGGCTGCTCTACCGATAGCGATATTTTTTGTCTCAGTTCGGTACGTCTTACTTAAGACTGCGCCATTACCTAGCGCCATGCTGGAATAAGCTGATGCACAACTAATCGTGTGCGACAAAACGCCGCGATTATAACAAAGGAAACAAATATCGCACTATCTAGCGAACAATATATTAATCATCACCTACGGATGTCCGCAGAAATACCATTATCTTTTAGCAATAATGAGTGAAGCTAACTCTTTGTTTTTAAATAAACTGACAAAAACGACCAAAATCCGTTATTTTGTTCTTTTATTAGCTCAGTCAATCATTAGTCTTGTCCTAGACGAGCTTTTGATACGTTTAAATATACGCAACACCAGGCCTTCTCGTTCACAATTAATGATGATTTCCAACAATATAGACAATAATCCCAACAATGACGTTAGCACCGCTAAAGTCTGGGCTATTGCCTGGCCAATGATATTAAGCGGCATATCTATTCCCATGCTGGGATTAGTCGATACCGCCTTATTGGGCCATTTAGATAATCCGCGCTTTCTAGCTGCCGTAGCCATAGGCGCGCACGTTATCGCCATTTTGTACCTAAGCTTTAGCTTTTTAAGAATGGGCACCACCAGCCTTGTCTCACAAAGTGTCGGCCGAGCCCGAAATAGCGCAGATATAAGTGCTAACGGCGCTAACACCGACAGCATTATCTATCGCACTTTATTAATAGCCACGCTATTTGGCTTAATACTCACCTTTACCGTTCCTTGGTTAATTGATTCCATCATAGTAATCATGAACGCCAGCGAGAATATTGCAGGCCTAGCCGCCGAATACATCCGTATCCGTCTTTATTCGGCCCCAGCAGCCATGATGACCTTTGCGATTTCCGGCTGGCTAATAGGCCTCAAGAAAACCAAGGCCGCATTAGCACTTATATTGTTCACTAACCTCATTAATATTGTTTTGGATACGTTGTTTATAGTCGTCATGGACATGAACAGTGCAGGTGCCGCTATGGCATCCGTGATTGCCGAATACTCAGGTTTAGCTCTCGGTTTTGTCTTTGTTGCCCGAAACACGCAATTAAGCACGCTGAGACAATGGAGGAACTGGCTTTCACTCAAAGCCTATCAACAAATATTAGCGATGAACGCTCATTTGTTTGTACGAACTTTACTGCTGTTTTTTACCTTTAATTTTTTCACTGCTCAAGGCGCTAGCTTCAGTGACTCAGTTTTAGCCGCCAATGCTATTTTATTACAGCTGGTGTTCTTTTCTGCCTATGTTATGGATGGCTTTAGTTATGCCGCCGAAGTCCTTTGCGGAGAAGCAACTGGTAGCAGGCAGCGAAAAACCTTTATTCACTGTGTGAAAATCTGCGCCGCATGGCTTACCGCAACCGCTCTATTATTCAGCGTAAGCTTCTTACTTATGGGAGACGCAATTATTGGCTTGCTCAGCGATATGCCCGATATCATGCTACTCGCCAAGCAATATATGATTTGGCTGGTGCTTATGCCGTTAGTAGGCATGCTGGCATATTTACTCGACGGTGTTTTTGTTGGAGCAGGGCAGACGCAACAAATGCATCTCACCATGTGGTTTTCGGTGGTTATTGTATTTTTACCTACTTGGTGGCTAACGCAGGGCTGGCAAAATCACGGCTTATGGTTTGCATTTATTTGTTTTAATCTGGCCCGCGGCCTCACCTTAGCCGCTGTTTATCCCGCTTTACTGCGAAAAATATAAATCTATTTAGGATCAATAAATTTAACCGCCTCAACAGCCACCTCATGAGCAAGCGGTTGTTCCCCTAAACGATTTTGATTCACGCGCGTGGGTATCTCTTCTTGCTGCGAAGCAATTGCTGCGGCTAATGACTCTTCGAAATCACAGCTCGCACAAGCTCGCCACTGATCATCATTATTATTAGCGTCGACATCTTTGAGATAAGTAAAAATCTTATCGGCCAGCTTACACTTAGGGCAAACTGCACCAGCAATAAATCTTTTGTTTCGCATACCCGTCACTCTACTCTTAATCATTATCTTCTTAGTCAGAACATTAGCCATCATATCAGTGGCAACTGATATTGGATATAATCAACCGTTTTGTATCAACGTCATTAAATTCACGCCCGTTAGCAGAGTAAAACACTATGAATATTCGCTCCTTTCAAAACACAACTCCCCAATTAGGCAATGCTGTTTATGTCGATGAAAGCGCCGTTGTTATTGGTGATGTTGTTTTAGGCGATGATTGCTCCGTTTGGCCGCAAGCCGTTATTCGTGGCGACATGCATCGTATTCGTATTGGCCAACGCACCAGCATTCAAGATGGATCGATATTGCATATTACTCATGCCAGCAGTTTTAACGAAGCTGGCTGGCCGTTAACGATTGGCGACGATGTCACTATTGGCCATCGCACCGTGCTGCATGGCTGTACAATAGGCAATCGTATATTAATTGGTAACGGTGCCATTGTAATGGACGGCGCGGTAATTGAAGACGAGGTTATTATTGGTGCCAATGCTTTAGTGCCACCGGGCAAGCATCTCGAAAGTGGCTTTCTCTATGTGGGCTCGCCGTGCAAACCTGCTCGCCCATTAACTGAAAAAGAGAAAAGCTTTTTTCTTTATACCACCGCAAACTATGTAAAACTAAAAGACCAATATCGCCAAGAGCAATAAAACCACGTCACCCATAAACGGCAACCCTAAAAATCATAAGCGTTCAATTTTATAGTGCGAATGGTAGGGCGGCTGCAACACAAGATGACGGCGATAAGGTGTTATGGACTGAATAGAAATCTGATTCATAGACCGTAAATAACTCGGCGTATTAAGACCTAGCAAGCCATCTTCATTTGCGATAATCCGATAACGACCTTGGCGTAAAATAGGTGAACGCACCTCTATGTGATCCGCCTTTCTTAACAACCGATAACCATTAAAAGGTGAAGCTAAAGGTTCACCAATAAAGTTTCCCTGCCCTGGCATATGCACGCTTTTCCAATAAGCCTCAAGCATCGTCGCACCATAACCATAATGCCACATAGCCAATAAAGGATTAGGAAACTTTTGTACAAAGTTACAAGGCTCTATCGCTGAGCCGTAACTGCCCGTCGCCCCCGCTTCTAACCATCGCATTGCACTCATCTGATTAGAATCAGTTAACTGGCCTCCTGCCGAGGTTAAGTGATCAGCCATTGCACCGGGTAAAAATGAAAGCGTTTCTAAATGCGGCACAGCTACCGCACCCGTAAAATAGAATAAAATATCAGAGCGATTTTTTATTCCATCAGAATTTAAAATATGTAAATCATATATCTCTTTAAAGTTTTTGCTTACCTCGTCAAAAAAAACATTGCGAACAGAGCGTGTCTTATCTGATGTCGTCAATAAAAAGGCCCGCCCCCATGGCTGCGTATCATCCGACGCAATACCACGATCGATTAATTGCGTTGCGTCTTTAAATGTTTCTGCTGCGAGCATCATTGTAGGCCGCATTTTAAAATCACGATAAGGCGCGACACTCGTAGAATTATAATAAGGCGAAGTACGTGTTTTTTTACATGAGGTGGCACAATAAGCGACGTTATAGCCAAAGGTAAATGCCGCCGTCACACCCATGCAGCCAACCTGATATGGCTTATCCCACGCCAACGCTAACGCCTGAACGTTATCACTTAATTGAGCATCCAATAATTTTTTTTGAACAACAAACTCGCCAGGACCAATAACGGTTTTACTAGCATCTATAGAAATGCCAATAATATTTTCAAACGGAATTTTACGATGCTGCTGATAATAATAAGCAATCGTTTCGCTTTTTTTATCTCCCTTAATGTAAACAACTGCTAACTCAGATGGCTTTAAGCCCGCTTTTGGCAATTCAATAAAAAGCCCAACAGAAGCCATGGACTTTGTAGTAACAAACAATAAAAGAAATAAGCTGCCTAGAAAAAATTTATTCACTATTTATAAGCTATTGCGAATAGATTGAATCACTACGCGTGTACTCGGCTTAACATTACGCCAAAGCCGAAAAGACTCTGCCGCTTGCTCAACCAACATGCCAAGGCCGTCGGCAATTTTTCTTGCTCCCTGCTTAGCGGCTAGTTGCAAGAAAGGCGTAGGTCCCTTTGCATACATCATGTCATAACAGCAAGCACCGTTAAAACATTCATTCGCTAATGGCAGAGTATCACCACTAAGACTTGCGCTAGTGCCATTAATAATAATATCAAAAGGCTCTATCAGTTCATCATATTGCTTAGCACTTAACTGACAGCCAGCATCGTTAGCCAACGGTTGAAAAGCGCAACTTAATTGCTCGGCTTTTTCGAGCGTACGATTGGCAATAACGATTGATGCGGGGTTAGCCAACAACAGTGGCTCAAGAATTCCTCGTACAGCACCGCCTGCGCCTAAAACTAATATATTCGCTTCCCCAATAGGCCACTGCAAATTACTTTGTAAATCGGCCAACAAACCACAGCCGTCAGTATTATCGCCCACAATAATGCCGTCTTTATTTATTAAGGTGTTCACTGCACCTGCGCGTCGCGCTCGCTCACTTAATTGATCGGCAAACTGATAAGCGTCTAATTTAAACGGTACGGTAATATTTAAACCCGCACCCTTACTATCAAAAAAAGTGCGGGCACTGACTTCAAACTCACCCAGCGCTACAAGCTGCCGCTGGTAAGTCATGGTTTGTTTTAATTGCTCAGCAAATTGCTGATGAATATCCGGCGATCGGCTATGTTTAATGGGATTTCCGAACACAGCATAACGATCTTTGTTTACATCGTTCATTATTTATTTTCTTCGCTCTCAATTGCTATTGCATTACGCATCTATAAAAATTATTTTATACAGCAGGCGCAAGCCAATCTCTAGGTTTTAAAAACTGCTCATATAAAGCATCTTCTACAGAGCCCGGTTTTGTTTGATAATCATAGTGCCAATTTACTTCTGGCGGCATCGACATCAAAATAGATTCTGTACGCCCCCCTGATTGAAGTCCAAATAATGTGCCACGATCATAAACCAAGTTGAATTCAACATAGCGGCCGCGTCGATAGCGCTGAAAGGCTTTATGCGACTCAGTAAATTCAATGGGTTTTCTACGGCTCACAATGTCACTGTAAGCTTCAATATAGGCATTGCCAACATTTTGCATAAATTCAAAAGATTTTTCAAAACCCCATTTATTTAAATCATCAAAAAACAAGCCGCCAATACCTCGGGGCTCATCGCGATGTTTTAAATAAAAATATTCATCACACCATTGTTTGTATTCGCCATAAACCTCTTCACCAAAAGGATCACAGGCTTGCTTGGCTTGTTGATGCCAGCTTACGCAATCTTCGGTAAAGCCGTAATACGGTGTTAAATCAAAACCACCGCCAAACCACCAGACAGGATCTTCACCTTCTTTTTCAGCAATAAAAAAACGGACATTAGCATGGGAGGTAGGAATAAAAGGATTATCTGGATGCATCACCACCGACACACCAAAGGCTTCAAATGAGCGACCGGCTAATTCTGGACGGTTAGCAGATGCTGATGGTGGGAGTTGATCGCCAAACACATGAGAGAAATTGGCACCGCCTTTTTCAAAAAGAGTTCCGCACTTAAGTACGCGTGTTTTACCACCACCCCCTTGCGGTCTATCCCAAGCATCTTCTTCAAAAGTTGCGCCATCATCAAGCGATTCAAAGCGCTCACAAATGCGATTTTGTAAATCGAGCAAAAAGGTTTGAACGGCCTGTTTATCAATGGTGCTCAATGCTTGCTCCCAATGGCTAAGTGTTTCAATCTAATGGTTCATAGTTAATTTGGTATGGATTGGATTGGCGCTTAAAATCAACTCGTCAAATTCTAACGTAAAACATCGCCTGTCACTAAATTGCGAATTTCAGACGTAACGCCACTGCGATTAACCTTACCACTTAAATAAACGGGAATCTGCTTACCAAAATAATGTCGCACTGAAAGCTGCGTTAATGCGGGAGCTTTCGAACTCGGATTAGCTGATGTCGATACGATCATGCCGCCAAAGGACTGACAAAGCGCGGCAACCATTGGATGCTTCGAAATACGCACCGCCACAGTATCGTGCGTGCCGGTAATCCAGTAAGGAATAAGTCCGCTTGAAGGTATTAACCAAGTTGTCGGTCGAGATTCACCCGATACATGCGCACTGTCATCACTCACTGATTCCTTTAACTGCGCAAGCTGTGCATCAGACAAAAACGACAGTAACGGTGAGATTTGAGCGAGGTTGGCGGCGACGAGAATCAGACCTTTATCCATTGGCCGATTTTTCAATGCCAAAAGACGATCAACTGCATCAGCATTGAAAGGGTCGCAGCCTAAGCCCCAGACCCCTTCCGTAGGATAAGCAATCACTTCACCATGCTTGAGTGCAGATAAGGCTTTTTCTAACTGCCAACGGCCTGGCGCACTCATAAGCAATTATTTGGCGAGTTGAGCCTGAAGTGCAGCATCTTTAGCTTCAACTTCTTTAGCGCACTCTGCACGTTCAGCTTTAACGCGAGCAGCAAGGTCAGCATCAGCCGTCGCAAGTATTTGCGCCGCTAAGTAAGCCGCATTTTTTGCGCCTGCTTTACCAATAGCTACTGTTGCCACTGGAATGCCACCTGGCATTTGAACGGTAGATAACAATGCATCCATTCCTTGAAGCGAAGCATTAATAGGCACGCCAATAACGGGCTTAGTCGTATTAGCAGCGACAGCACCGGCCAAATGCGCAGCCATACCAGCAGCAGCAATAAAGACGCCACATCCACGTTGGTCAGCACTCGTCACATAGTCATGGGTTGCCTGCGGCGTTCGATGCGCGGAAGAGACTTTGACTTCTGTACGAATCGCAAACTTAGCCAAGGTATCGATTGCTGGCTGCATTTGTGGCAAATCACTATCCGAACCCATTAATATGGCAACAAAAACTTCACTCATGGCATCACTCTCTATATTTACTATTTATTCAAACTGAATATTTATACTTAAGAAGCCGCGCAAATTACAGAATAATGGAGCAGGTTTCAAGCATCAAAAGCCTAGCTTGTCATATTATCGGCTATACAGTCCGCCGACCACTGTTACGATGCCTTGTAACTCTAAATCTACCAGTACTGCGCTTAAATTGTCGATACCAGCATCTATCCTCGCCTCAATAAGCTCATAAGGTACTGGATCATAGCCAATAGCATCTAACACTATACGCATTTCAACAGATAACCCCGCTAATAACACTGCTTCAGCTTGCTTTAAAGCCATTTCATCAGCCATTTTGTCGTCTTCAGACTTTACCGCGTTTAAGCCCTGAGCAAGCTGTAATTCCCTTATGGCCATTAAGACATCTTCAGCACTCTCTATTAATGTTGCGCCGTCTTTTATTAATTGATGGCAACCTGCACTTAACGGATTATGAATGGAGCCGGGCACAGCAAAGACTTCACGGTTCTGTTCGGCAGCATAATTAGCGGTAATTAAAGACCCGCTTCGAAGTGCCGCTTGCACCACAATAACGCCCAAACTAATGCCAGATACTAAGCGGTTTCGACGCGGAAAATAACTCGGTATGGAGGCTGTACCCAATGGCATTTCGGTTATCACACAGCCATTCTCGAGGATATTTTTTGCCAGTGATTGATGCTCTCTAGGATAAACTACATCTAATCCAGCCGCCCAAACCGCTGCTGTTTTACCGCCCACATTAAGACTGCCTCGATGTGCAGCCCCGTCAATACCACTTGCCATACCACTGGTAATTAGCAGGCCTGCATCTGACAGTTCAGCAGCCAAATGCTCAGTGAACTGCTGTGCTCCTACACTGGGTTTGCGAGCGCCAACTATTGCTATAGAGTTTGTTTTAAAAGTATTTATATTCCCCGCCAAATAAATTAGCTGGGGGCAATCTGGCAACTCTTTTAATAGTGATGGAAAGCGTGGATCATCATAAACGAGTATATGGCAGCCCGTTTGGACCAACCAATCTAAGCTTTGCTCAGCTAATTGCCACTGCTGAACACCACGCGGATTTCGCAGAAACCGCTGCAGCTCTTGCCGACAGGGTGCACGTAAACCGGCCACCTCCATCGGATCAATCGCACCATTTATCAACCCATCAATAGAGCCTGCTTTTGCCAACAACAACGACAAGCTAACAGGCCCTAATTCATCAATATTTTGAAGCGCAATAAGTGCCGTTAATTGTTCACGAGAGTAGGGACAGTCATTATCAATATTAGACTGATGAATAGAAGAGATGTAACTGTGAGGCAGCCAGACAGGCGTTGTTTTTTTATCAGGAACAGAGTTATTCATAAGATCATCCTTGACCATATTGATGGGAAATACTGGCAAATAATTGAGAGCCTACATGCTTAGACTCTCAATTGCTTTATTCGACTAAGGGTTAGTGACCTCATCAAAAACAGATAATGGCCGCTCGGCTTCCAGAATAAGACCGTAGCTCAATTTCTCGAATACTTTAAAAACAATTAACAGACCTGCACGCTCACTGGGTAAATTCACTCGCCCTTTACCCACTCGGTCACGGATAGTCTTGCCTGCTTGGTTAATTCCCAATACATCACCGGTAGCCAAACCTTCTCGCTCGCCACGATTAATGGCTACAACATCATAGCGACCAATACTAGCCACACCGCCTTCAACCGCAATAATCACCCCATCAATATCACCATTAGGGGCTTTAGGGTAAAAGATCGAATTCACTTCTTCATCGGCAAAGGCTAAAAATCGATCACCAATTCGGACTTCTTCGCTGCTGCTATTCAATAAAATACTGGTAACACCTTCTTCTTCATCTTCGGCGACAATTCGACCAGTGCCAATCTCAAGTGCTTGAATACCGAGTTTCTCGCGTGTTTCAGGATCAACAAAGGTCTCACCTTCACGATAAATGCCATAAAATTTAGTCGTTGGATCAAAGTCACCGCGCGCATAAATGCGATCACCGGCGGCACTAATAATACGATTGCCAGAAACCGCTAAGACATAAGGCGCAATTTTTAGCGTCTCCTTTTCGACGACTCGGCTACGCGATAGAAAAGAGCCTATGGCATCGAGCGGGATCGCGGGAATCGCGGCGCCCAAAGGCGATGTTCGCATTTGCGGGCTAAGCTTAACCGAACCACGGTTCACGACTAAACGAGGCTTACCATCTAAGTAGATTAACGACAAAATATCACCCGGATAAATGAGGTGAGGGTTATCGACTTGAGGGTTAGCTTGCCAAATTTCTGGCCATAACCAAGGCGTTTTGAGATACATTTCTGAGATATCCCATAGCGTATCGCCAGTTTTAACTGTGTAAGTACCCGGGTGATTAGCGCGCAACTCAAGCTCTGCAGCAGCCCATTGCCCATGCATAAAGGCGGCACAAAAAACCAAGCCAAGCCAAAATTTGTTCATTTGAATGTCCTTTCCAAGCCAATATTGATCTAAGTGACTGCTTCTTATCGTGTAGTTGAAGTAACTGCGACAAAAAAGAGCGGCAATCGTTGCAAAAAAACCGTTTATTATTCGGTTAACACTGGCAAACTTCCGGTGCAATCTTCTAGCCACGATCTGTATAATATAGCAGTCATGACCCGCCTCAGCGGTGAGCATTCCCTATAAATGGCGGCCATGACAAATTTTTGCAGGCTGGTCGCACATCAACGTGATCGCCATCTCTATAAAGTTTGATTCACATCACAAATCTGGTCAGGGACAAATTCCCTCACTATTAAAAGTGTTAGTGATATCTTGCAAGGGTGAATAGATGCTGATTAAGCCCGATAAAGGCAAAACGCTAAAAACCACAAATTTAGAAAACTAAATTTCATCAATAGAAATAGATAAACCATGGCCATACTCGATATTTTAGAATTTCCCGACCCTCAGCTCAGAACGATTGCTCGTCCTGTGAAAGAGGTCGATGAACGTATTCAACAATTAATTAGCGATATGACTGAGACGATGTATGACGCCGAAGGTATTGGCCTTGCCGCTACTCAAGTTAACGTACATAGACAGGTCATTGTAATTGATGTTTCTGAAGAGCGTGACACACCACTCGTTTTTATTAATCCTAGTATTGAAGTGCTCGATCCTGAATTACACAGTTATTCAGAAGGTTGCTTATCAGTACCTGGATACTACGAAGAAGTATCGCGGCCAACAGGCGTTAAAGTAAAAGCATTAAATGAAAAAGGCGAGCCCTTTGAAATTACCACCGATGGATTGCTCGCTGTTTGCATTCAACATGAAATAGATCATCTTAACGGCAAGCTGTTTGTCGATTATATTTCTGCCCTTAAGCGCAATCGTATAAAACAAAAATTGCAAAAAGAGCGCCGCTAAATTATTTATTCACTTCCTTGCTAATCACTTAAGCCATTGACCGACAGGTAAACACTTGCGCATTATTTTTGCTGGTACTCCGCAATTTTCAGCAGACCATTTACAAGCCTTGTTAGATCAAGGCCAGCATCAAGTGGTCGCTGTTTACACACAACCAGACCGCCGCTCTGGCCGAGGTAAAAAACTGCAAGCTTCGCCAGTAAAAAAGATTGCCGAGCAAGCTAACATTCCAGTATTACAACCGCTGACATTAAAAGATGAAGACGCACTTCAAGCGCTCGCCCAACTTAATGCCGATGTAATGGTTGTTGCAGCTTACGGCTTATTACTTCCGCAGGCCGCATTAGACACACCGAAATTTGGCTGCATTAATATTCATGCCTCTTTATTGCCACGCTGGCGCGGCGCAGCACCTATCGAAAGAGCCATTATCGCTGGCGACCCAAGCACCGGCATTACCATTATGCAAATGGCGCTAGGCTTAGATACAGGAGACATGTTATTTAAATCGACCTGTGATATTACTGCCGACGAAACTGGCGACAGTTTGCGCAGTAAGATGATATCGTTAGGCATTCCATTATTATTTAAAACGCTCTCCGCCATTGATACTCAAGCATTAGCGCCTGAACCGCAAAACGATAACCACAGTAATTACGCGGTAAAAATTGATAAAAAAGAAGCCTTAATTAACTGGCATGAATCGGCGGAGCAGATTGATCGTAAAATTCGCGCGTTTACCTCGGCTATGGGCTGCCATACTTTTTTAAATGAGCAACGAATCCGCATCGTTAGAGCTACACCTATAGCAAGTAATAAAGATATTGCTGAGGGTACGGTTGTTGCCATTAATAAAAAAACCATTACCGTACAGTGTAATAAAAGTTGTCTTGAAATTTCTATGCTGCAAATACCGGGAGCGAAGGCCATGGACATTGCAGCACTGCTTAATGGCAGGCCCGACTTTTTTAAAATCGGCGATTTTTTTTCATCACCTATAACTATAGATAGCGAGCAATAATTTAATGAAAGATGTGCGCGCGCTAGCCGCCAAAGCCCTTGCTCGAGTTATTAGTCAGGGAGAATCTTTTTCTGCTGATATCGATGCGCTCTCTAACACTAAACCCACTTCTGATTCTAAAGCACAGGGTAATACTGACGTCGAAAATAAAGACCGCGCCTTTTATCGCGAACTTTGTTTTGGCACCTTGCGTCATTTTCATCGCTTGGATGCGCAATTAAAACCCTTACTCAAAAAACCGTTTAGCCAAAAAGATGCGGACATCTACGCCTTACTTCTTACCGGTTTATATCAATTACTTTATTTACGCACACCCAATCATGCCGCCATTAGTGCCAGCGTTGATGCTGCAAAAAAGCTTAAAAAACCTTGGGCGAGCGGCTTAGTGAATGCTGTGCTGAGAAATTTTTTACGTCAGCAAGCAGATCCAAGTAATACAAAACCATTAAGCCCTGCCGCCGATGTTGGTCATCCCAACTGGCTATTTAAGAAAATAAAGAAAGACTGGCCTGAACATTCGCAGGCGCTTTTCGATTACAACAATAGCGCGCCAGCTATGTCGCTGCGTGTCAATTTAGCTAAAAATAGCCGCGATGAATATCAACAGCTATTAACTGACGCAGGTATCGAAACCGAACTCGATCCCAATAGCCCCTCAGGGCTTCGACTGATACAAGCAGTGGCTGTAAGCGAATTACCTCACTTTGAGCAGGGCGCCGTTAGTGTGCAAGATCCCGGCGCTCAACTGGCGGCTTTACTGCTTGATGTTCAAGGCCCAATGCAAGTACTCGATGCCTGTGCAGCACCCGGTGGAAAAACCATCCATACACTAGAATCAGCACCAGAATGTACATTAACCGCAATTGATAGCAGTAGTGAGCGCCTATTTAGAGTGAAAGAGAACCTCGCCAGATACCAATTTTCAGCGCGTTGCATTACCGCGGATGCAGGTGATACAGATACTTGGTGGGACGAACAGCAGTTTGACCGTATTCTGCTCGATGCTCCTTGTTCTGGCACGGGTATTATTAGCCATCATCCAGATATTAAATTTTTGCGCCGCTCAGGTGATTTAGCGCAGTTTGCCGAGCAGCAAAGCACTCTACTTAATAAGCTTTGGCCACTATTAAAAGACGGCGGCCAGCTGCTGTATTGCACCTGCTCCATCATGCCGGAAGAGAACGCAGCGGTTATTGATAAATTCCTAATGGATACGCCTTCGGCCAAAGCGTTACCGATTGATGCTCAATGGGGTGTTATCAGCGGGTCAGGACGCCAACTACTACCAAATAAGGGCAAAAACGGCGGTTTTTTCTACGCAAGACTTAGCAAGTCTGCCACGCTTTAGTACGCTTAAACATATAGCCGTTTAATGACAGCGTGGGTGATATTTAATCCAAGCTACAAATAAGACAAAGCAGATAACATGAAAATTGTGATATTGGGTGCAGGGCAAGTCGGCGGCACATTAGCAGAAAGTTTAGCCAATGAAAAAATGGACATTACCGTTGTCGATAGCGACGGCCAGCGGCTGCGTGAGTTACAAGACAAACTCGACATTGGTGTCATTAATGGTCATGCAGCTCACCCTGACGTGCTGCAAAGCGCCGGTATAGAAGATGCCGATATGTTGGTTGCCGTTACTGGCTCTGATGAAATCAATATGCTTGCCTGTCAAATCGCCCACTCCATCTATCGTACGCCAACCAAAATTTGTCGTATCCGCGCTAATAGCTATGTCGAGCAAAAAGCCTTATTTGCCAATGACGCCATTCCAATCGACGTTATTATCGCGCCAGAAAAATTAGTTACCGAGCATATTATTGGCTTACTTGAATATCCTGGCGCATTACAGGTTATCGACTTTGCCAATGGTGCTGTTCAACTGGTTGCCATTCGTGCCCAAGCGGGTGATAAATTTATTGGCGAAACCTTGCATAACATTAAAAAAATGACGCCCAAACAAGATGCCCGTGTAGCAGCCATCTTTCGTGGTGATAGAGCGATTAAACCTGAACGAACTACAGAAATAGAACCGCTAGACGAAGTTTTTTATGTAGCCGCTAAAGAAAATATTCGTCCGGTCATGCGTGAACTAGGGCAGCTAAGTCGCCCCTATAATCGCATCATGATTGCTGGCGGCGGCAATATTGGTTTACGTTTAGCGCAGGCGATCGAAAATCAATATTCAGTAAAAATTATTGAGCAAAATGGTAAACGTGCTGAAGCACTGTCTGAGCAATTAAATAAAACTATCGTCTTACATGGCAGCGCTTCCGATACTGAATTACTGCACAGTGAAAATATCGACAGCATTGATGTCTTTATTGCATTAACCAATGATGATGAAGCCAATATTATGTCTTCGTTGCTGGCCAAAAAGTTAGGCGCCAGAAAAGTGATTACACTTATTACTAATCCTGCCTATGTTGATTTAGTGCAAGGAGAAGATATTGATATTGCCTTTGCGCCTCAGTTAATTACCTTAGGCAGCTTGTTAACCCATGTTAGACGTGGCGATATGGCGGCTGTTCATTCACTTCGTCGCGGCGCAGCTGAAGCCCTAGAAATTATTGCCCATGGTGATAGTAAAAACTCTAAAGTGGTTGGCAAATGTTTAGCTGATATCGAAACGCCTAAAGACGTTAGGATTGGCGCCATTGTGAGAGACGGAAAAGTATTTATCGCACATCGTGATGTGGTGATTGAAACCGATGATCACGTCATTGTATTTTTGGCGGACAAAAAGCAAATACCCGCTGTAGAAGCCTTATTCCAAGTAGGTCTTGGCTTCTTTTAACCTCTATAAAAATAGAGTTTTTAGCTTTTTTTGCTCGTCATATTGAGGTTGTCTCGTTTATGCATTTTTCGATTATAGGTGCGCTGCTGGGTTTGCTGTTATTAATATTCAGCTTAACCATGCTTATTCCCATACCGTTTGCATTATGGTTTGGTGATAACACGATTCATGTTTTTGTTTCCGCGTTTGCAATAACAGCTGCAACCGGTGCAGCACTTTGGTTGCCCAATAGAAAAATTAAACATACCTTAAGAACCCGTGATGGATTTTTGATTACCGCATTATTTTGGTTAGTACTGGGGCTCTTCGGTGCGCTGCCATTATTTTTATCTGAAGCACCCAATCTCTCTATTACCGATGCTATTTTTGAATCTATTTCTGGTTTAACCACTACCGGTGCAACTGTCATTACCGGCCTTGATGATTTGCCTAAATCTATTCTCTACTATCGCCAACAACTTCAATGGTTAGGTGGCATTGGTATTATCGTTATCGCCATTGCTATTTTGCCAATGCTAGGCGTAGGTGGTATGCAATTGTATAGGGCCGAAACACCAGGGCCGATGAAAGATCAGAAGCTCACACCGCGCATCACTAGTACAGCAAAAGCGTTATTTACTATCTATGTATTAATGACCATAGGGTGCGGCGTCACCTATTGGATTGCTGGCATGTCGGCTTTTGATGCATTAGCGCATAGTTTCTCAACCGTTGCGATAGGTGGTTTTAGTACGCATGATGCCAGCATGGGCTATTTCGATAATCCTGTTATTTTATCGGTGGCTGTAGTTTATATGTTGTTAGCTGGCGTCAACTTTGCCTTGCACTATTATTCATATCATAACCGCTCAATTAAGGTGTATAGCAAAGACGCCGAGTTCCGTTTTTATCTTTTGATAAATGTTTCTGCCATGGTGATTGTCGTTGCTGGCTTATTACTGCTTGGCGGAAATACGCTTAACTTCAGCTGGCATGAGAGCATTGTTCAAGGTGTTTTTCAGGTTGTCTCCTTAGCGACCACTACCGGCTTTGCCTCTAGTGATTACACTCAATGGCCAACCTTTATTCCTGTATTTATGTTTTTGCTCGCATTTATGGGCGCCTCTGCAGGCTCGACAGGCGGCGGCATGAAAGTGATTCGCGTACTGTTAATCGTCAAACAGGGTTACAGAGAACTCGTAAGGCTTGTTCATCCCAATGCGGTTATTCCTATTAAAATTGGTAACCGGCCAGTTTCTGATCGGGTTATTGGTGCCGTATGGAGCTTCTTTGCTATTTATATTTTGGTCTATATCTTTATGATGCTATTAATTCTAGCAACGGGATTAGATTTTTTAACCGCTTTTTCAGCCGTGGGTGCCAGTATTAACAACCTCGGTCCAGGCCTTGGTGATGTCGCCGCCCATTATGGCGACATTCCAGCTGCGGCAAAATGGGTGTTATGTCTTGCAATGTTATTAGGCCGCCTAGAAGTCTTTACATTGCTAGTGCTATTTACCCCTGCATTTTGGCGAAAATAATGTCTATAATTTTAGATATGGCTTTTACATATAGCTCTTAAAAGAGCAGAAAAAAACCACCATTAAGGTATAATCGCGCGCTTAAAATGGCCGCAACTATTACTACTACAAGTATTGTTGCAAGCCCGCGTCGTTTAGCTTTATTCCTATTTCTTAGCATGAGTGATTTTAAGCAGTGTCTGATTCTAATAACAGTGCAGCGAATAGCGCCAATAAAAATCTAACCAATGGGTCAGATCAAGCTCTGACATTCCAAGAGTTGATATTAACGTTACAAAATTACTGGGCGAAGCATGGCTGTGTCATTTTACAGCCGCTCGATATGGAAGTAGGCGCGGGGACTTTTCATCCAGCCACTTTTTTACGCTCTATTGGCCCTGAAACTTGGAATGCTGCCTATGTTCAGCCTTGCCGTCGCCCAACGGATGGTCGCTATGGCGATAACCCGAATCGATTACAGCACTACTATCAATTTCAAGTAGCGCTAAAGCCATCGCCAGATAATATTCAACAATTGTATTTAGACTCTCTCTACGAAATCGGTATTGACCCAAAGGTCCATGATATTCGTTTCGTTGAAGATAACTGGGAATCACCAACGCTTGGCGCATGGGGCTTAGGTTGGGAAATCTGGCTAAACGGTATGGAAGTTACACAGTTCACTTACTTTCAACAAGTCGGCGGCATTGAATGTTATCCCGTTACTGGAGAGATCACTTACGGACTTGAAAGAATTGCAATGTACTTGCAAGGTGTCGATAGCATCTATGATTTGGTCTGGACTAGAAATGCACAAGGTAGCGTAAGCTACGGTGATGTGTTCCACCAAAATGAAGTTGAAATGTCGGCTTACAATTTTGAACATGCCAATGTCGATTTTCTTTTTAAATACTTCGATGAATGTGAAACAGAAAGCCAAAAGTTAATTGAAGCCAATCTTCCATTACCAGCATATGAACAAGTAATGAAAGCGTCTCATGCGTTTAATTTGCTTGATGCCAGGCATGCCATTTCAGTTACCGAAAGACAGCGATTTATTTTACGCGTCCGAACTTTAGCGCGCGCCGTTGCCGAAGCTTATTACAAAAAACGTGCCGAACTCGGCTTTCCACTAGCAGAGGAATCGTTACAGTTGGCTGCACTCGCTAAATTTGAAAAAGAAAAGTTAAAGAAAGAAAATACTAAGCAGAAAAAGAAAAAGGAGGCGGGACAATGAATACTACCGCTAACTGTTTAATAGAATTAGGGACAGAAGAATTACCGCCAACCGCTTTAAAAGCACTTTCGGCTGCTTTTGAACAAGGACTATTGGCTGGCCTACGTGCCGCAGATTTAAACTTTAATGCTGATAACGTCAAAAGCTTTGCCACACCTCGTCGTTTAGCTATTCTAATTTCTGATTTAGATACTCAGCAGCCAGATAAAAATATTGAAAAACTAGGCCCTGCCGTTGCAGCTGCCTATGATAAAGAAGGCAAACCAAGCAAAGCCGCTGAGGGTTTTGCTCGCAGTAACGATGTTAGTTTTGATGATCTAATTACCATTGATACTGATAAAGGTGAGCGTCTTGGATTTCGGAGTCTCGCCAAAGGAAAGGCCACCTCGGAATTACTTGAAAGCCTTATTGCAGCTTCTTTAGATGCATTACCTATTCCCAAGCGTATGCGTTGGGGTACTTCGCGAGCGGAATTTGTTCGACCTGTGCAATGGCTTGTTGCACTATTAGATTCAGAACCGGTTAACTGCACTTTATTAGGAGTACAGTCAGGCTCTCAGAGTTATGGTCATCGTTTTCATTCACCTGACCCCATTATTATTACTGATGCTCTTAATTATGAACAACAATTGCTTGATGAAGGTCATGTTATTGCTGATTTCAACAAGCGTCGTGAAGCTATCGAAGAGCAAGTTACTAAATTAGCGCAACAAGTGAATGGTGTAGCCGTTATTGAAGATGCGCTCCTCGATGAGGTTACTGCATTAGTTGAGCAACCCTTTGCCCTCATTGGTAACTTTGATAGCGAGTTTCTTTCAGTTCCTCAGGAAGCCCTCATTTACTCAATGAGTGAACATCAAAAATATTTTCATATCGTCGATAAAACGGGTGACTTACTTCCAAACTTTATTACTGTCAGCAACATCAACAGTATTGATCCTTCTAAAGTCATAAGTGGTAACGAACGAGTTATTCGCCCTAGACTGGCCGATGCCGCCTTCTTTTTCGAAACCGATAAAAAAT